>OIFD01000134.1_pt1 | contig 38990 bp, 27 predicted proteins | sample 1582021 | NCBI WGS metagenome assembly OIFD01 (sample SAMN07501059, study PRJEB24779) | human gut metagenome | isolation source: stool | host: human infant | place: USA: Pittsburgh, PA | reverse complement strand
TTTATTTTAAATTCTTTTGTATATTTTGGCATACAAAAACCCCTCCATCCGTATTCCGGATTTTGGGGTTCAGGTCAGCGAAGGTCTTTTTTGTTTGCCAATTATTTAATTACATTCAACACTCCCATTGTTGAAAGCATCACGATAGTTCCTGCTGTGATGACTCCAAGTGTTACGGGAAGCATACTTTTTTTAGGACTCAATCCCAAGAATGATGCCACTAATGCGCCAGTCCAAGCGCCTGTTCCGGGAAGTGGAATCGCCACCAAAATGTAGAGTCCCAGTCTTCCGTATTTGTCGATTGTCTTGCTTTTTTCTTGCGCTTTTTTGTTGATCCAATCCACAAATGGTTTGAAAGTGTCGATTGTATCCAACCATTGTAGGACTTTTTGTGTCAACAAAATCAAAAATGGTATCGGCAATATGTTGCCAATCACAGACAAGAAGAACGCTAATGCCGGGTTGATGTTGTTCGCCAATGCGTAAATCATCGACCCTCTGATTTCCAAAACAGGAAGCATGGACAATATGAACATATAAATTATTTTATTCATACAATCTCCTATTTAAACAAATCGTAGTCCAAATCATCGTACGATTCGATGTATTGGTCCACTTTTTCATCAATTATATCATAATCATTAACAGTGGATTCGTCAGTTATTCCCACGATTTTAAATCCCATTTTGTCGACCGTATCGATGCAGTACAACGCATCTTCAAATACAATCGTGTCATCCACATTAGAGCCCAATTTTTCCAAAGCGCTATTCCAATATTCGTTTTCGTATTTGTGGTAGCCCACGGATTTACAAGTTTGCACGAACTCAAAATAATCCAATATCCCTTGTTTTTCAAGAGCAGGAATTGCCAAATGGTCTTCTGTGGCTGTTGCAACGCACATTTTAATTCCCATTGATTTTAGCTTTTCTAGCATATCCAAAACGCCCGGTTTCAAATCAAATTCATTCATATATCCGTTTCTAATTGTGTAATATATAAAGTTCAAACCATCATCTGTGGTTTTTTTGATGTCAAAAGTTTCGTGAATGTAATCAATAGATGTCAAAAGTGTTTTGGTTTTGATTGTCCTTATAAAATCATCGTCAGGTTTTATTCCCAAATTTTCAATGTAATCTAAAATAACTCTGTTCCATTTGTACATGGAGTTAATCAAAGTTCCATCCATATCAAAAATTGCGTATTTAATCATAAATTCATCCTTTCATTTATATTTAGATTTTAGTATATGGGGTATGTAAAGTCAATCAAAATCCAGTGTTTTTACGTATTTTACAAATATTTTATTTTTATAAAATTGAAAAATTATTGGGAAAACCATATAATATTATTAGTGATACGAGGAGGAATAATATGGAAAATTTTGACAAAAAACTAAACAATTACGCAAGATTAATTATTGAAAAAGGAATCAATGCAAACGATAGACCACTTGTAATTCGTTGCGCAGTTGAAAGAGCTGATTTTGCAAGACTTTTGGTAAAATACGCTTATGAAAAAGGCTGCAGCGAAGTTATTATGGAATGGAATGACGATGCAATCAACAGAATGTACTACGAAAACGCATCAGAAGAAGCTTTGAAGGACTTTCCAGATTTTATCGTTGAAAAATCCAAATACTATTTTGAGAAAAAGGCAGGGGTAATATCTGTATCTTGCCAAGATCCTGAAAACTTGAAGGGCGTGGACCCTGACAGAGTTCAAATGAGATCCAAGGTTTCTGCTGAAAAGATGAAACCAATTCAAAAATACACAATGAATGACATCAACAGCTGGTGTGTTGTCGCAGCTCCAAGTGTTGGATGGGCGAAGAGAGTGTTCCCAGAACTTTCAGAAGAAGAAGCTGTAGAAAAATTGTGGGATCAAATCTTCAAAGCAACACGTTCTGACACAGAAGATCCTATCAAAGCTTGGGATGAACATTTGGATACAATGAACAAACACGCAGAGTTTATGAACAAGCACCAATTCGTGAAGCTTCACTACACAAACTCATTGGGAACTGATTTGACAATCGAACTTCCAAAAGGACACGTGTGGATAGCTGCACAATCCACAGATAATTACGGAAATGATTTCGTACCAAACATTCCAACAGAAGAAGTGTTCACAGCACCTCACAAAGACAAGGTAAACGGCGTTGTGTACAGCACTAAGCCTTTGAATTACGGTGGCAACACTATCGACAAGATGAGATTTGAATTTAAAGATGGAAAAGTTGTGGATTTCGATGCAGAAGTTGGCAAGGAAACTTTGAAGAATATGTTTGATACTGATGAAAATGGAAAATATTTGGGAGAAGTGGCACTTGTTCCTTATGAATCACCAATTTCCAAATCAAACGTTACATTCATCAAAACATTGTACGACGAAAATGCATCATGTCACCTTGCATTCGGTCAAGCTTATCCAACTTGTGTTGAAGGTGGAGTTGACATGACAGATGATGAATTGAAGGAAAATGGAATCAACGATTCATTGATTCACGTGGATTTCATGGTTGGATCAAAGGACATGAGAATAGTTGGAACTACAGCTGACGGCAAAGAAATAGAAGTATTTAAGGAAGGAAACTGGGCAATCTAATGGATATACTAAAATATTGCAAAAGAGAAGAAGCAGACCCACAATACATGTGGGATTTGTCTGCATTATATAAAACAGAAGAAGAATTCGAAAAAGCAGTGAAGACTGTTGATTTGATGGCAGATGATTTCAAGAAAAATTACGAAAACAAACTCAAATCAGCAGACTTAATCAAAAACGCAATGGACGATTACAGAGATATCGTGGCTAATATCGACCGCATCGCACACTACGCATCACTTGATGTGGAAGCAGACGGCCACAACGAAAAATCCCAAAAAAGAGCCATGGCTACATTCACAAAAATCGCAGACATCGAAAACAAAATGAGCTTTTTTGAAACAGAACTTGTACAAGTTGACGAACAAACACTTGAAGAAGTGAAAAACGACACTAATAACACAAGATACATCGACGATTTGTTGAAGAAAAAAGAACACATCTTATCCAAAGAAGTGGAAAATGCTATAAGCAAATTCTCACAAACATTCAGCTCATTCTACGAAATCTACAACACAACGAAAATTCACGACATCACATTCCCTGATTTCGAAGTAAATGGCAAAAAATACGAAATGACTTACAATTTGTTCGAAGGAGTTTATGACAACGACCCCGACACAGATTTGAGAAGAAAATCATACGAAGTGTTCTACAACGAACTTGCCAAATACAAAAACACAACAGCGATGATTTATCTGTCACATTGCCAAGCAGAAAAGGCAGAAAGTGAACTAAGAGGATACGATTCAGTGATAGATTTCTTGTTAGACAGACAAAACATCTCTCGTGAATTGTACGACAGACAACTAGATGTAATCATGCAAGAACTTCCAAAACACATGAGAAAATACGCCCAAATCATCAAAAAAGAATACGATTTGGACAAAATTACATTCATGGACTTGAAGCTTGATGTGGAAAACTCATTCTCCAAAAACATTTCAGTAGAAGATGCGAGAAATTTACTAAAAGACGGACTATCTATCCTAGGCGAAGATTATTCCAAAATGCTCGATCGTGCATTTGACGAAAGATGGATTGATTTCGTAAACACATTCGGAAAATCAACAGGAGCATTCTGCGCATCTCCATTCTTGGCACACCCTTACGTGTTGATATCTTGGACTGGCAAACTAACAGAGGCCATCGTATTGTCGCACGAATTGGGACATGCAGGACAATCCTACATCTCACAAAAAACACAAAACGTGTTGGACAACGACCCATCAATGTATTTCGTGGAATCACCATCCACAACAAACGAACTCATCATGAGCAGATACTTGCTAGAAAAAGCAACAACTGACCAAGAAAGAAGATATTTGTGTGGACAAATAATCTCCAGAACCTACTTCCACAACTTCGTCACACACTTCATCGAAGGATACTACCAAAGAGAAGTGTACAAATTAATCGATAAAAAAGAAGGATTCACAGCCGATGATTTGTCAAGAATCTTCAAAGAAACACTACAAAAATTCTGGGGAGAAGACGTTGAAATCAACGAAGGATCAGAATTAACATGGATGAGACAACCTCACTACTACATGGGATTGTATCCATACACTTACTCCGCAGGACTTACAATCGGAACACAAGTATCTAAAATGATAGTAGAAGAAGGAAAACCAGCAGCAGACAGATGGCTCAAAGCATTGGCATTAGGCTCCACAGAAGATTCTGTCGGAATCGCAAAAGCCGCAGGAGTAGACATCACAACAGATAAACCACTCAAAGACACCATCGAATACATCGGCAAAGTAATCGATGACATCGAAAAATACGACAAATAATATAAATGGCACTGTAATGGGTGCCATTTTACATAGATAAGAGGCAACAAATGTATATACAATTTAATAATATTAAAAAATCATTCGACGGAAATACTGTACTTGACGTTGAGAATTTACAAATAGAAAAGAGCGAAATAGTTTCAATTATAGGGAAAAACGGCTCAGGGAAAAGCACACTAATCAAGATTTTGTGTGGATTATTGTACCAAGATCAAGGAGAATGCAGTGTTGATAATATATCCAACAAAAATTCTAAAATCAGAGAACACACCAAACTTGTACTTGAAAGTGGTGGAGGATATTACGATTATTTAACAGCCACTGAAAACATCATGTATTTTCTCGGACTAAACCACGTTAATTACAATGAAGATGAAGTGCATAATTTGATGAGCAAACTCGATTTTACAGAATTCAAAGACAAAAAAGTATCAGAATTATCGCAAGGAAATCGTCAAAAACTTTCGCTCATAGTGACACTTCTAACCAATCCCGACATAATTTGCTTAGATGAACCTACCAATGGTTTGGATATCAATAGCATGAATATTCTGTTGAATTTCCTACACAAAATAGCAGTTGAAGACCAAAAGACAGTCATCTTCACAAGTCACGACCTATCATTTATGAAAAACATCAACTCCAGATTAATTCTAATAAATGAAGGGAAAATCGTACTGGATAAACCATCAAAACAGTTGTTTGATTCAAAAGATTTACAAAAAGACATCATTGAAATAGAAAACACCAACAGAAATCTACTAGATAATTTGAAGAAAACGAAATACGAATTTACCGATAATTCAATTATATTGTCAGTTTACGATGAAGATGAGAAGGAATTTCTACTGAAAAACTGTGACATCATAAGTATGAGAAAAGAATCTTTGACGGCAGAAGATGTGTACTTCAGGGTGATTTCAAATGTTTAGTAAATTGTTATTGGAATTTAACAGAGATTTCTCAGAAATCAAAAAATACAAATTCAACGTCATATTTGCAAACATCGCAGTGCTTTTGATGGCACTTTTCATCATAGATGGACTGTTTGTAAAAGATAAAGAAATCGTGTTTTTGATGATGATATTGTGGTATTATGCGACTTATGCGATTGAATCACCAACATTTTTGATACAAAACGAAATAACAGACAGAACACTGATATCAATTGTCCAATCAAAAACAGGGATACTATCTGTAGTTTTGTACAGAAATTTAGTGGGATTTTTGATGAATACGATAAAAGTAATCGTGATATTCACACTGATATTTGTATCAGTGGACTTTGATTATTCGAAATTCAACCACATTCCTATAATAATTTTAGTGATGGTTGTGTCTGTGTTCATACTTTATCAATTGGGCACTTTCTTATCAAGCTTCACATTATTATATAAAAGACTTGGAAGTTTTGTGGCATTGGCTGAAACATATATGTTGTTTTTCGGAGATATTACAGTAAAAGTGAACAACAAAGTGCTTTTATTTATTAATAAAATAATATTCCCATTTAACAACGCTCGTGAAATCTTCACACAATTACAACTGAATAATGTGAGATATGATTTGATAATACAGCTTTTGATACAAGCTGTTGTATTGTCCGTTTTGGTCAAATTTTCATACGACAAAAACATTCAAAAAAGCATGAAAAGAGGTAATTTGTATGGCATATAAATACGGCGAACTAAGAAAATACATCGATGAAAATAAAAACTATAAAATCGAATATTTCTCACATCTAATCTCGGATATTATCATGCTTGCAGGCGTTTCATTTATGCTAAAATCAACGGATAATTGGAACAACGAATCATTCACGTATTTTTTGATATGGTATTTGTTGCAAACAGTGTTATTTGAACTCGTTAAATCCATAGAGTTTGAAATCAAAAGCGACGGACTTATTAATATGATTTCATCTAGAACCAGCATTGTAATGATTTATTTCAAAAGAAGCATCGTTTGGTTAGTAAAAGCGGCGATTTTGTTTTCGATTGTAATATTTTTATCGGGAAATGGATTAAACGGGATAATACAATTCAAGCCTAATTTAATACTAGCGATAATCTTTTCATTAATTCTAATGTATGGCGTGTTCTTCCTATTCATGGCACTTACATTAATTTACGAAAGAGTCGCATCATTTACTGGATTTATCACAACAGCGTTTTTGATATTTGGATACAAACTCACAATAACACAAGAAATCAGAAAAATAATTGTGGGAAATCAAGCAGATATGAAGAAAATTGTGCTGAATTTGATACTTTTATATGCTGTGGCGTATCATTTTATGAAAAAAGCAAGAACAAAATTACAGAATAGGGGATTCTAATGAACGAAAAATTTAAAAAATTTATGGTGGTATGGTTTGGGCAATTTGTGTCGATGCTTGGGTCGGGGATTTCATCATTTGGATTATCGTTGTGGATTTTCATGATGACAAAAAGTGCTACGACTTTTGCGATGACATTTTTGGTTCAAATTTTACCGGGAATTATATTTGCTCCTTTTGCAGGATCAATGGCAGACAGAAAACAACGAAAACATATTATAGTGTTAACCGATTCACTTGATGCAGTACTTAAAGTTATACTTATGATTTTACTTGCGACAGGAAGTATGAAAGTGTGGATGGTGTATCCATTGACTTTCTTGTCACAAACTTTGGGTACATTTCAAAATCCTGCATTTAATGCGACAATTCCACTTTTGGTTGAAAAGAAGGATATTCCACGCGCAAATGGTTTTATGCAACTTATCAGAGCAATTCAAAATATGCTTGCTCCGTTGATTGCAGGTGCGTTATTTCCGTTTATAGGACTGACGGGATTGTTTGCAATTGATTTTGTAACTTTCTTCGTCGCTATTTTGACGATTTTACCACAAAAAATCGAACAAGAAATCGAAGAAGTTAAGGAATCTAACTTCACTAAGACAATTGTTAGTGATTTGAAAATAGCTTTTGAAGTGTTAAAACAAAAGCAAGGATTTATACAAATAATAGTCGTGTTTTCAATATTGAATTTTGTGGCAAACATAGCTATGGTTTTGGTTGGTCCGTTGGTAATGAGTAATTATGACACAAAAATTTACGGACTTGTAAATTCTGTGTCGGGAATTGCAATGGTGTTAGGTGGAGTAATTTCGGGTGCAATTCCAAGTGAGAAAAACAAAGTAAGATCGATTTTCCTAAGCTTAATAATTTGCTCTATTGGATTGATAGTAATGGGGATAAATTACAGCTGGATTGTTATTGCTGTGGGATTTTTCTTATTTATGATTCCTACTCCTTATGCGAATGGAACTTTGGGTTCATTGATGCAATTGAAAATAGAAACGAAAATGCTTGGAAGAGTTGGATCACTGGTAGACTGTCTAATGAAGATTATCACACCTATAGCGATTATTTTAGCTGGATTTTTGGCGGATAATGTGTTCAATCCACTTTTGGTAAAGGGAGGCAAATTGTCTGACACTTTTATCGGGAAAATCATTGGAGTTGGAAATGGCAGAGGAATTGGGCTGTTATTTGTAATTTGTGGAACAATTCTACTTATCATTTGCGTGATGATGCTTTTGAATAAAAACATTAACCGACTTGAAGAATTAAACCCAGATGTAATTAATGATTAGTTTAGTGTAATTGGGGTATAAATACACAGAAACAGTTCAATCTGGAGATTGGAAAGCTGAAAAACACGTTCCAGTTATTCATATCGATAAAAAAGAAGGATTCACAGCAGATGATTTGTCAAGAATCTTCAAAGAAACACTACAAAAATTCTGGGGAGAAGACGTTGAAATCAACGAAGGATCAGAATTAACATGGATGAGACAACCTCACTACTACATGGGATTGTATCCATACACATACTCCGCAGGACTTACAATCGGAACACAAGTATCCAAAATGATTGTAGAAGAAGGAAAACCAGCAGCAGACAGATGGCTTAAAGCATTGGCATTAGGCTCCACAGAAGATTCTGTCGGAATCGCAAAAGCTGCAGGAGTAGACATCACAACAGATAAACCACTCAAAGACACCATCGAATACATCGGCAAAGTAATCGACGACATCGAAAAATACGACAAATAATAATCATCCCCCGGCGTAGCCGGGGGTTTTTCTCATGCGACCCAAAGGGCCTGTATTACCAGCCACGCCTCAATGGCGTTGGTTAGTCCGCCACTTGCAACTTCTACTTGCTACCCTTTAAAAGGGTCAACTACATCAAATGTTAGTTGTTCACTTAACTGGTCTTGTTTTAATTGGTTTTGGATATATTCTTGGATTGCTTTTGCATTTTTACCTGCTGTGTCTACATAATATCCTCTACACCAAAACTGTCTTCCTCTGTATTTATATTTTAAGCTTCCCCATCTTTCATATATCATTATGCTACTCTTTCCTTTTAAAAATCCCATAAAACTTGATACTGATAGTTTCGGTGGTATTTCTACTAACATATGAATATGATCTGGGCATACTTCAGCTTCTATTATGTTTACTTCTTTCCAGCTACATAATTCTCGAAGTATTTGTCCTATTTCTAATCTTTTGCTTCCGTATAATTCTTTTCTCCTATATTTCGGTGCAAATACTATATGGTATTTACAGTTCCATTTTGTATGTGATAAACTATGTTTGTCATTTATTGATGACATTTTCTTACCTCCTTGATATTTTTTATTGCAGTTGGCGAACTACAATTTAATTATATATCATAGGAGGTTTTTTGTTGGTTTTTCATCGCTAAAGCTATACTGAACCCCCAGTCTAACTGGGGGTTTTCTTCTTACAATAAGAATGGCATCGGTATCGGTGCCATTTTACATAGGAGCATCTAATGTATATACAATTTAATAATATTAAAAAATCATTCAACGCTAAGACAGTGCTTGACGTTGAGAATTTGCAAATAGAAAAGGGCGAAATAGTTTCAATTATAGGAAAAAACGGATTTGGAGGAATTCAAATATTCAAATCAAACATACTACTGTCAATATTTTTATCGTTTGTATTTATGTATGGAATATTCCTGTTATTTATGGACTTAGCATTAATTTATGAAAGAATAAGTACATTTACTGGATTTATTACTACTGCTTTTTTGATATTTGGATATAAACTAACCATTGTACAAGAAGTTAAAAATATAATAGTAGAAGGACCTTTTGACTTGAAAAAAGTGGTATTTAATGCTATATTTGATAGTGTTAGTGATAATGGTTTTTAATATTATTTGTAATCGTGAATAAATTTATTAGTTTAAATGAAATTTTATTTTAAATGTAAATTTAAATTATATAGTGAGGAGAAATTTATATGATGATTGATAAAAGACTTATTAAAATAGTCGAGAAAAGCAAAAAATACGTTACATTAAATGTTTTGAGTCAATGGATATCATTGGTAGCAAATATTGTAATGATGTTTGCAATTACGAAAGTTTTAGGTAAACTTTACGATAAAACTTTAGATAAAAAAGATATTATTTATCTTTCAGTAGTGGTTCTATTTTGTTTGTTAACTAGAATGATTTGTTATTTTCTATCATCGAGAATGAGTTATTTATCTTCAAAAGAGGTTAAGATTACTTTTAGAAAAAAGATTTATAGGAAGTTACTTTCATTGGGAAGTTCTTATCGTGATGATGTTAATACTTCTGAGATAGTTCAGGTAGCGGTAGAGGGAGTTGATCAGTTAGAAACTTATTTTGGTTCGTATTTGCCACAATTTTTTTATTCTATGTTAGCACCTGTAACTCTTTTTTGTGTTTTGGCTCCGATAAATTTCCCTTCTGCGATAATATTGTTACTTTGTGTTCCGCTTATTCCAATTTCTATAGCAGTAGTAATGACTTGGGCTAAGAAGTTATTATCAAAATATTGGGGACAATATACTGCTTTAGGCGATACTTTTTTAGAAAATTTACAAGGATTGACTACTCTGAAAATTTATCAGTCAGATGAATTTAAGCACGAAAAGATGAATGAAGAGTCGGAAAAATTTCGTAAAATTACTATGAAAGTATTGGCTATGCAACTAAATTCCATAACGATAATGGATGTAATTGCTTATGGTGGAGCTGCTATTGGTTCTATCTTAGCTGTGTATAATTTTAAGACTGGAAATATTGATTTGTCGGGTTGTATACTTATTATTTTATTATCAGCAGAATTTTTCTTGCCTATGAGACTTTTAGGTTCGTTTTTTCATATTGCAATGAATGGAATGGCAGCAAGTGGCAAAATTTTTAAACTCTTAGATATTACTGAATCTGAAGATGGCGAGTATGAATTTAAAATGGGAGATATTGAAATCAGAGATGTTAATTTTTCTTATGAGGAAGATAAGGAAGTATTACATAGAGTAAATATGAAGTTGGAACACGGAAAATTCACAGCTATTGTAGGAGAGTCAGGTTGTGGGAAATCGACAACTGCAGCGATTTTAATGAAAAAAAACAAAAATTATTATGGATCTATAAAAATATCTGGAATCGAACTTTCTAAAATTACTGAAAAAAGTATTATGGAAAATATAACGTATATTGGACATAATAGCTATTTATTTAAAGGTACTGTAAGGGAAAATCTTTTAATAGCAAAGCCAAATTCCACAGATGATGAACTTTCAAGCGTTTTAAAAAGAGCTAAATTATTTGATTTTCTTCAAAATGAGAATGGTTTGGATACATTGGTTAGCGAAAAAGGAGGAAATTTATCAGGAGGTCAATGTCAAAGATTGGCATTAGCGAGAGCTTTACTTCATAATACTCCGGTGTATATATTTGACGAAGCTACATCAAATATCGATTTAGAGAGCGAAGAGGCTATTATGAATGAAATTCATAATTTAGCAAAGTATAAGACTGTAATTATGATTTCTCACAGGCTTGTCAATGTCAAAAATTCAGATGTTATTTACGTCATGGATAAAGGTCGTGTAATAGAAAGTGGCAGTCATGAATTATTGTTAGATAAGGGTTGTGTTTATGCTAGTTTGTGGGAAACTCAGCAAGAATTAGAATGTTATAACAAGGAGGAGAACCATGAAACAACGTAATGGATTTATTGTTATGAAAAAATTAATAGGATTGGTGAGACCGCTGACTGGATATATGATTTTGGCAATTATAATGGGATTATTGGGAAACTTATGTGCGACATTTATCACGGTGTTAGGAGGAGTTGCCCTATTAGATGTGCTAGGACAATCTGTGAAATTAACTTATATGACTGCTTTTGTTATGTTGGTGGTATTTGCGTTGATAAGAGGATTTTTAAGATATGCAGAGCAATCTTTTAATCACTACATTGCTTTTAAATTATTGGCTTTGATACGAAGTAAAATATTTTTTGCTTTGAGAAAGCTATGTCCCGCAAAATTAGAGGGAAAAGACAGGGGGAATTTAATTTCTTTAATTACTTCTGATGTAGAACTTTTGGAAGTTTTCTACGCACATACTATATCTCCTATTGCAATAGCAGTTTTATTTTCGGTAGTTATGGTGTTGTTTATAGGAAGTTTTAATCCAATATATGGATTTATTTCTGCAATTGCCTATATAACTGTGGGGATTATTTTACCAATACTAATGAACAGATTAGGTGGTGAAAATGCAGTTAATTTTCGTAATAAATCTGGAGAATTGTCGAGCTTTGTATTGGATAGCATGAGAGGTTTAGATGAAACTATTCAGTATGGAGATGGTGAAAATCGTTTAAATCAAATAGATAAAAAATCACAATTGCTATCTGACATAGAAAAAAATATGAAGAAAAATATGGGAATTAACGCAGCAGTTACAAATGGAGTAATCATTTTATTTGATATTTCCATTTTAATTTGTGCAATTTTATTGTATGAAAAAGGAGTTGTAAATTTTTCGGGAGTATTATTGCCATTAATCGCGTTGATGAGTTCTTTTGGACCGGTTATATCATTGGCAAATTTGGGAAGCACATTACAAAACACATTGGCAGCAGGAAATAGAGTTTTAGATATTTTAGAGGAGGAACCTCTTGTAAAAGATATTCAAGGAAAATCAGAAATAAAATTTCAAGGAGCTTATGCGAATAACGTTAGCTTTGCATACGAAAATGAAAAAATATTAAAGAACTTTTCAATGGATATACCTAAAAATAAAATTATAGGGATTGTAGGGAGAAGTGGTAGCGGGAAATCAACTATCTTAAAATTATTTATGCGATTTTGGGACGTTCAAGAGGGAGAACTAAAGATTTCTGACAAAAAAATCTCTGAGATTAACACAAAAAATCTCAGAAATATGGAAAGTTTTGTAACTCAAGAGACCCACTTATTCCACGATAGTATAAAAAATAATTTAAAAATAGCAAAATTAGATGCAACCGATGAAGAGATAGAAAATGCTTGTAAAAAGGCGTCTATTCACGATTTTATTATGACGTTACCTAAAGGATATAATACATCGGTTGGAGAGTTAGGAGATACACTTTCAGGAGGAGAACGTCAAAGGTTGGGACTTGCAAGGGCGTTTTTGCACGACGCACCTTTTATGTTACTAGATGAACCTACATCAAATTTAGATAGCCTTAATGAAGCTGTCATTTTAAAATCGCTTTATCAACAACAAGATGGTAAAACGGTAGTATTGGTCTCTCATCGTCTGTCTACAATGAGAATTGTGGATAAAGTATATTCAGTAGAAAATGGTAGAGTGAGTTAATCAAAATGGATATAGACAAAAAAAGAAAAAAAGAAATAAAAATGATAAGCAATATGATTGACTTATATTGTAAGAAGAACCAGAAATCAAAAGAGGACTTGAGTGATTATGAAGAATTAAAAAATTATGCTATTAAAAAGATAAATTCTTGTCCATTTATAGAAACAAAGACTTTTTGCTCTAATTGTAATGTTCATTGTTATAAACCGGATATGCGTAAAAAAATCTGCGAAGTTATGAGGTTTTCTGGGCCACGAATGATTTTTTATCATCCAATTATGACTATTCATCATATAATTTTAAGCAAAAAAAGAAAGAAGTAGAGGTGAATATGAAATTTAAAAAGACAATTTTTATAATTTTAGGTTTAATTAGCTTGGGATTAGGGGCAATAGGAGCGATATTGCCGATGTTACCGACAGTTCCTTTTTTAATGTTATCTGCAATTTGTTTTAGTAAAAGTTCTGAAAAATTAGATAGATGGTTCAAAAGAACTAAACTCTACAAAAATAACTTGGAAACATTTGCGAATGGGGAAGGAATGACTTTGAAAGTTAAAATACGTATTATGCTAACGGTAACTATACTAATGGCGATTGGATTTTTCACAATGCTTCGCAAAAAACTATACATACCTTGTATAATATTAGCTTGTGTGTGGTTGTTGCATATACTTTATTTTTGCTTCGGAGTTAAAAGATATTCTAAAGAATAAGTTTTATACAAATACAATTAATATCACTTTATAAATGCCAAAGCTCCTTGATTAATTAAAAAATATTGGGGTATAAATACTCTGTAAGAAATTTTATAGGGGGTAATATTAATGGCTAAATTAACAGAAACAGTTCAATCTGGAGATTGGAAAGCTGAAAAACACGTTCCAGTTATTCATATTGATAAAAAAGACGACGGATTTAAAGTATGCGCAATCGTAGGTGAAGAAATCGAACACCCAAACACATTCGAACACCACATTGCATGGATTAAAGTATTCTTCCAACCAGAAGGAGAAAAATTCCCAGTAGAAGTAGCTTCTTACCAAGCATCAGCTCATGGCGAAGGCGAAGTATTCACTAAACCACACGCTCACGCTTATGTAAAATCTAGTAAACCAGGTAAAGTATTCGCATTAAGTTATTGCAATATCCACGGTTTATGGGAAAGCGCTGAAGAAGTAAAATAGTTTGATATAAATGAGGACTCTTTGTGGAGTCCTTTTTTTCGTGTGGAAAATTAGATACACAAATTCAAAAATGTATTTTAATTCAAAAAGAATTAGCTCTGAAATTATATGAGTCCAACAATACATTATAATAATAAAAAGATATTTGGAGTTTGTTTGAAAAAATTTTGATTGTAGATTAAAAAAATTATTTCCCATTTTAAAGCAAACAGAAACGATTACATACTTATGTGGGATTTGAAAATCATTGTTAAAAAACGCACTATAATTTCATTAAGGTTTTTTATTTAACATTATGTTGCTGTTTTAAAAGCAATGAATACCAATACAAAATCTTGAAAAAACACTGATTTTGTGATATAAGTATGATAAGCCTAGCTATAGGAAAAATTATTTAAAAATAAATTTTAGGGAGTGGTGTTATGAGACATTCGATTAGAAAAGAAATTAGAAGATTTTTATGCTTTTTAATGACTTTTATAATGATTTTGACATCAATGCCGGTACACTTATTGGCAGCAAATGTTAATCACGATAATTTATCAAATAATAAAAGCGAAATCATAAATAAAAAGGCACCTGTTATGGTGGCGAAACCAGAAGCGGGGAAGACGGCAGCGGATTTGATCAAGAATCCAGACCAGCCAGATATCTACACTTTGCGTACTGATTTTAAGGTGCAAAGAGGCGAAAAGTATCAGGTTGACTACCAACCTTATATTGCCAGTGTAGGGGCAGCAGCAACTCAAGCAGAAAAAAATAAGGTCAATAAGCTTATCAATCTACCTGACATTGCAGGTTATAAAAAACCACAAAAAGATTTTACAATTGACTACAAAACTATAAAAGATGCTGCAGATGGAAAAAACGAAACAGGAAATGATGATAACGGATTAAGATATTCCGCCAATAAAGAGTTTAATTACGCTGCTATAAGTAATAAAATTAAAATCAAACATGTCTTCCAAGACTTAGAAGACTTTACTAAGTATACAAATCCAGACGGAAGCACAGATGAAAAACATGCGCTTATTACCACTCAAAATGGAAACACTGGTTCCACTATGCAAGCGAGCCCATTGAGTGAAAGTGATTCTAGAAGAAAAGGCTTTATCCCAGAAGCTGACTATATAAATATGCAAGTTCCAGAAAATGCTGAGAACTTTATCTTGGAATACCGTTACAACCGTGCTCACTACGATGTAGTTTTTGACACACAAGGCGGCACAGCTCTTCCAACTCGTACTCTTTATTATGGACAAGCCATGCCTAAAATTGCCGATGAATCTATTCCTACAAAAGTAGGCGGAGAGTTCCAAGGTTGGAAGCCATCTGTTGATTTAAAAACAAAGGATGGAAAAACATATAAAGCAAATGAAATAATCAAAGTTGCAACTGGAAAAGCTATCAAAAATCTTGATGCCAAGTTGATTATGCCGGCAAGCAAAGTTATTTTCACAGCTGTGTGGAAGGACAAGGAAAAGGCAGACTACGCCATCCAATTCTGGGCAGAAAAGGCAGACCATGCAGATGGTGCAAGTCTAATGGATAAATATGACTACATGGGCACTCGTGTTTATAAAGACAAAGATACAGGAATGAGACCAGACCTAGATAATGAACCTGTAAATGGATTAAAATTCCCAGACCTAGACCAAAAACGTCTAAATAAGATTTGGGGCGGCGCAAGATTTAATCGTGGCAAAAATCTTTATCTAAACAAGTTCTATGTTTACAACAAAGATTTAACTCATGACAAAAACAAGGACCCTGAAAATGTAAACTTAGTTAAGTCTGTTGATTCAACAGGCAGGACTGTTTACAACATCTACTACGACAGACAAGTCTACGACCTATACTTTACTAAGTCCAATGCACAACCTAAAAAAAACACCATCTATCCTGAAATTTGGGGATACGATACGAAAAAAGGAGAATCTGTCATGTTAGGCGGTCCTGGTAAGCCATACCACTACAAGGCAAGATTCAATGAGATGATGTATAAGTGGCCTAACGATGCCAAACAAACCAAAGGATTTACTCCTGGTTATCAAAGTTTTGGTTGGGGACCAAACTATGTAGAACCAAATTGGCCAACTCACTTGGATACACCTCCTTATCGATTAAATGCCGATGAATTCCTAGACATGGCTGATTACACTAAATGGGGTGGCTATACGAAAAATATAGATAAGGGCGATGGAACAAGCATAGATTTAAAATGGTTCGATTTTAAAACTCTTTCTTTCGGTATAAAACAGGATTCTCCATCCATCCCACACCACATGGATTTTTGGATGGACGGTTTCAAGAAAGATGAAACCATAATACGTTACGACCTTGTGAGAACTAAGGCGGATACCATAGCTTCTGGTTATGGTCACAAATACCCGAAAGTTACAGGATTTACTCCTTATGGATATAATCCTCGAAGCGCTTGGCCAGCAATCGAAGAGGGTAGTGAGGAAAATGGCCGTGTGAATGAGGATGGAATTAACGATCTAAATGATGAGCGTGATGAAATCACTCCTAACAATAGTGGGACATACTATGACAACCATGGAATTAAACTTCCTATAGGTCAACTAGATTTTATTCCAGTCTTCTTTAGCGATTCCGATGAATATGGTGATGTGGTGGAAGGTGGTCAAGAATTTAAAGAAAACGGCTATCTTCAATTCAAATACACTCGTAAAAAGTATCCATTGAGATTTAACTACGACCCATCAATAATTAGAGATGATAGTTATTTTAACTCTAAAAACCAATTAGATACCTTCTATGAATTCCCACTAAAGGTTTTAAGTCCTGATTTAGTAGATTCAAACCTAGCTAGAGAAGACAGAGAGTATTTCAAAGAAGACCCTAAAAACTTTATAGATAATCCGGAAAACCTACAAAAATTAGGCCTAAAAGACCTAGTTTTCACAGATCCAAAAGATGGCAAACTCAAGGTCAAAAGACCAGACAATCTTTCAGACCAAATGGTCTTCAAGGGCTGGGCACTAGACCCTGCGGGAAGTAAACTTGTTTGGGAAAATCCAAAAGAAACAATGCCTTTCCACCCAGTTAACCTTTACGCAAAATGGGGCGAACCAGATTATCAATGGAAGGTAACTTTCGACCCGAACGGTGGAAATTTAAGCTCAATTGACGAAGCAAAAGTAACTCAAAAACGCAAGACCATCCAAGTAGGGGACAAAGGTCAAGAAGAGACCAAAACTTTTGCAAAAAAAGAAAAGAATGATGGCGATAAGCAAGTCTTTACAGTAATTCAAAGACAAAAACTTGTAGAGCCACCAAAGCCTACAAGAAAAGGCTACGACTTTATGGGTTGGGAAGTAATCCACTATAAGAAAAACGCAAAAGGCGACTATACAGACGAAATTGATAACTCTTATAGAGAAACTTATAAGGTTCCAGAATTATACTCCTTCGGCAACGACGTTGTAGCACCAGTCTACCTAAAGGCAATTTGGGTACCAAACGACAGAGTAGATGTAAAAGTAGTACATCACATCATGAGCTTGGATTTAAGTAAAGAAACAAAAAAGATAACTGAGACTTTGCATAACAAGCGTACAGGCTACCTAGTTGCTGCAAGTGGAGACAAGCAAGATGAAAAATATATCTTGGCAAATCACAAAGAGCTTGAAAAAAAACTACCGGATGATTTAAAGGCACTATACAAAGAATATAATGGAAGAGTAAAGGCTAACAACACTTACTTCCAAACTTTTAAAGTAGAGCCAGAAAAGATTCCTGATCCTAACGATTCAAGCAAAACGATAGACAATCCTAAAGCAAAAGACAATGTCTTCCACTTCTTCTACAGACCATTTAGAACTCGTGACTACAATGTCAACTATATAGATGAAAGAGGTAAAGCAGAAGTCGAAAAATTCTTCACGGACTTGAAGCTTACAGATACAAGCGGTTTAAAAGATGACGCTCTTTTAAAAGCAAATGAAGACAATAAAAAGAAATTTGAAGCTAAGAGAACAGATTTTGAGAAACTTATTAAGAAACACCAAGTTATAGACCCAGAAGCCGTTTCCAATGGTAACCGTCACTACGATGCAAGAAACTATAGACAAATCCCAGGTTGGAAACTTGTAAGCGACCCACAACAACAACTCTTCTTCGATGTAAATGAAAGAACAAATGCATTCTTAGGCATCAATGGAACCGGATCAGATCAAATATTCTTCTATTATAAGGACGTAAGAGTAATTGAAACTAAAAAAGATGATCCGACACCAGAAGGCTATGTAAGGGTTACCTTCAAGGCAGAAAAAGGTGGATCTTTTGGTAAAGATGCCGAGGGCAAAGATATTACAGAACTGAACTACGATGTAATAAAGGGACTTCAATCACAATTATTACCAGTTCCAAAAGAATTAGCAGAAGGTGAAACTGCAGATAAAGACAAACACTATATCACACCAGAAACTGGAAAGAAATTTATCAAGTGGGACAAGAGTCCACTATTAAATGACAACACAATTATCAAGGGAGCCCACACTTTTACAGCCTACTTTGAATGGTCAGGATTATCAGCATCTGGACTAGTAAGAACAGAAGCATTTAAAGATCCTAATAACAAGTGGACAAACGACTTTGCTCCAAAGATTGAAGACTTAAAGAAACAATTAGTTTGGATGGAAAAAGGCAAGGTAGAAAAACTTCCAATTGGAGCAGTAATAAAATTATATGATGAAGCTGGCAAGGAATTAACAAAAGACGATCAAGTTTATGATTTAGTAAACGAAAAGAAGAAAGCCGACAAGGACGAACTTGTTCGCACAGTAAATGTCAAGGCTAAGGTTACCTTCAAAGATGGAAAAGAGCCACAAGAACTTGATATACCTATTAAGGTTTACAAGAACGTCTACGAAGCATTGACTACAGGAAAGAAACCACTATTCTTAAGGGAGGCAGAAAAGGGCGACCTTAATGACATTACTGGAGAATATGTAAAAGTAACTGTTGCACCAACTGGAGACATGAACTCTAAGGACAACAAGGTTTACTTTGTAAATAAAAATGCTTGGGTTGAAATTTCAAACGACTCAAAGGGTAAGGCGTCACTTATTAATTGGACAGCGAATAAAGATGCCCAAAATGAAAACAAAGCAGCCAACGGCAAATTTGACTTTACAAAGCGTCATAAGTTTACAGAAGATACAGTTATTAGTCCAAGATTCTCACAAACAAGTGAGCTTGTAGCCCACGAATTATATAAAGATAGTAAAAATAATTGGGTTAACGACTTTATTGATAAAGAGCTTACAGATGATAAAATTAAAGCAGCTGTTCAAGTAAAAAATGGCGAGGCCAAAGCTTTAGGTGATGGTGATACGGTTACTATAGTAGATGACGCAGGCAATCCATATGCAAATGATGCTAAATTAAAGGCTGCCCTATATGAAAAGCTAAAAGAAAAAGACGACGGCGTTCAGCCAAGCAGAATTGAAAATATAAAGGTAAAAGTTACCTTTGCAAATGGAGAAGTTCAAACACTTACTATACCAGTTAAGGTTATCAAGAACATCTACGAAGCAAAGACAGAAACAGGTAAGCCAAACTATGTTCCAGATAACTATGTAAAAGTAACTTTAGATCCAACAACAAAGGCGAAAGACCCACAAAAATATTTCTACTATGTCAATCCAGATGCTAATGTTTTAATACCAGGCAAAGATCCTGAAGGTGTAAAAGAAGCATTTACAAGATGGACAATAAAGGCAGACAGTGCAGCTGCAGATGTAGTGGGAGAAACATATGAACTAAAAGACAGACATCAATTTAAAGAAGCATCTACAATCACAGCACAATACGAAGAAGGAAAAATTAAGATTATCTATGTCGATGATAGTGGTAAGGAAATTGACCCTAAGTATCATATAGACGGTGTAGAATATCCTTCAGAAAAATTTGGCAAGCTTAATACAGCTGCTAACGAAAGTGATCTTGGTGATCCTAAAGTTGTAGCTCCTAAGTTTAAGGGCTATTTCTATATTAGTAGAGATGCGATAAAGGGTAAACACTATAAAGATCCAGCAGATCCGGATAAACTAGATATAGTTAAGTACCAATACTACAAGAAAGTAACTGCAGATACTCCATCAAATCTTAACCCTTATTTTCCAGTTATCTTTGATGCGAATACAGGTGAATTTGAATCAGATTCTAAAGATAAAAAAACTGTCTATGTATACTTTGACGGAAACAAAGCTACTGTTGAAAAAGTAACTTTTGAAGAAGTAAGACAAGCAGTAGAAGAAAAATTTGGAAAGCCTTCTAAGGCAAATGAAAACTTCATAGAATGGCAAAACAAGGAAAAGAGTGGGTCAGCAGTTGCCGATGATTACGAAATTCAATTCAAAGGCTGGGATTGGGAAGCAGACCCTGATAACGGTTATGTACCGGAAATTTTCTATGCAAACTATGGTAAGGCAAGTGCTCTTGTTAAATACCTTGACTTAAATGGCAAGCCTATTGCTGATGAATTTAAGATCGACGTAGTTGAATATCCAACAGAGAAAGACGGCAAATTAGATGAAGCGATAAAATCTGATGTATTTACAAAAGATACTGCACCTAAGTTTATAGGCTACAAATTCAACAGAATCGAACTAAATCCAAAAGATTCAAAATATGCCCTAAAAGACAAGGCGACAATTAAGATTTACTATGAAAAAGATCTTGATGTCATTCCGGCAGAAAATGGAACAGAAAAACCAGACGGATATGTAGAAGTAAAATTCGTACCAACAGATAATGCAAAAGATAAAACAGAAAAGATTTTCTATGTAAATCCTAAAAAAGATGTAACAATTCCAGTTGCAAATCCAGAAGGCGCTCAATACTTTACATTCAAAGAATGGAAGATAGGAGCAAATGCTGATGGAGCAGTTTACAATCCAAAAGCACCTAAGAAGTTTACTGAAAAAACAACAGTAATCACTGCAACTTATACAAGTGCAAAAAATATAATTCCTTACGACCCAAGTGCTACAGACCCAATGCCAAGGCCAGAAGGATATGTAAGAGTAAGCTTTGCAGTAGATGATGGATTAAAGTTAACAGAGCAAAAAGCCTACTACGTAAAGAAAAATGCAGGCATAAAACTTGGTAATGCAGAACTTACGAAACCAGAATACAGTGAAGAAACTGGTTACAAGTTTGAAAAGTGGGATAAGGAAGATACTACTAAAATAACAGACCAAGATGTACTTGTAACTGCAAAAGCTAAAGTATTAGCTGATTTTGATACAGAAAAGCACCCTGGCTATGTAAAGGTAACTTTCAAAGCAGGAGCTAATGGTGTAATAAAAGAAAATGGTAATAAGATAAACGAAAAAGTTTACTATGTAAATCCAAATAAGTATGTAAACTTACCAGCACCTACACCAGACGGCAATACAGGTTATGATTTTAGCACATGGAAGAGCGACAAGTCTCAAAGTGATTTTAGCCTAGCAAACTTTGTAAACTATAAAGAAGATACAACTATAACTGCAATGTTCAACCAAAAGGAAGCAGTTTATCCAAAACTAGACGGCTCAACAAAACTAGCTGGCTATGTAGAAGTTACATTTAAAGTAACTGGCACAGACGGTAAGATTGCGGACAATGAAATCGCAACTTACTATGTAGATCCGACTAGACAAGTTTCACTAAAAGCTCCTAAGACAGAAGCTGGAACAGGATATGTGTTTGATAAATGGAGATTGGGAACGAACCCTACTGACCAAATAATTAACCCTGCTGACCAAAGACAATATACGAAGAACACAACTATTTATGGTAGCTTCGTTAAACTAAAAGACATCATACCAGCAACAAATGACGATGGAACACCGAACTTGCAACCGATAGACTATGTAGCTGTTTTATTCATCGGAGGAGACCATGCCAATAAGTTGGACGGACAAATTTTATATTATGTCAATCCAAAAGCAAATCCTGCACAAACTATTGGCAACTTAACAAAGCCTACAGTAACACCTGACACAGGTTGGAAGCATACAGGTTGGGATGTAAAAGATTCTACAGTTATAAATGATTATATCTTTGTAGTTGCAGAATATGAGGCTCTTGATGATGTAGTTCCAGCTCTTAAAGATGACGGCACTCCAAATAAAAAACCAGATGGTTATGTAAAGGTAACTTTCAAAGCAGGAGCTAATGGTGTAATAAAAGAAAATGGTAACAAGATAAACGAAAAAGTTTACTATGTAAACCCTGCTAAGTATGTAAATCTTACTCCACCGACAACAGTTCCAAATACTTCCTATGAGTTTTCAACATGGGAAAGTGATGATAAAGATTTTATATTGGCAAACAATATAAACTACACTAAAGACACAATTATAACTGCAAAGTTTAATACAAAAGGAGATGTAATTCCAAAGACAAAACCTGATGATTCGCAAAAACCAAAAGGCTTTGTTACAGTTACTTTTGTAATTGATCCGACAGAAGCTGGAAAGATTAAAGATGGTCAAACGACAACTTATTTTGTAAGACCGAATACAGATGTAACAATACAACCACCAAAGACAACAGCAAATACAGGCTATGAATTTGAAAAGTGGAATCTGGACACGACAGAAGCTAAGAAATATACTACTGACACAATTGTTAAAGGAGAGTTCAAAAAGTTAGTTGATATAATTCCGTCTAAGAATCCTGATGGTACAGTGAATGCCAAACCAGAAGGCTATGTTATAGTTAACTTCCTAAAGGGAGATCACGGCGTATTAGATGGACAAACAACATTCTATGTCAATCCAAAGGCTAAGAAAACTATAAATGACATTAATCCTACAATTACTGTAGTACCAAGTCCAACTTACAAGCATGACGGCTGGGATACAGACTTTACAACTGTTATTGATAAGGATACAAAAGTAACAGCTGAGTATACGCAACTTCCTAATATAATCAAAGCAGGACCTAAGGATACAGCCCCAGCAGGCTATGTAGTAATCATCTTTGAAACTGATGGAAGAGGTACAATAACAGGTAATAAAGCATACGAAGATAAAACTAATCCAAAAGCTAATGAAAATGAGATAGTTTACTTTATAAATCCTAAGAAGGGTATTAAACTTGCTAAGCTAAAAGCTAATGCTACACCTGCGTCTGATCAATTGGCAGTACCAACTACCACTCCAAATGATCCTGACAAATATATCTTCGACCAATGGCGTGCAGATATTGACACTGAAACACCTATCATTAGAGGTAGGGTTCATATAGCAATGTTCAAGCCTAAGGTAGTAAAATTAACTTACGATGCAAATGGAGCTACAGGAACTGTACCTCCAGAACTTACAGTTGACTATGACGCAAATGTCAGACTTGCAGGCAAGGGTGATCTTGCTAAGAAAGATGCAAAATTCCTTGGATGGAAGATTGGCGATAAAACTTATCAAGCTGGCGATCAAATCAACTTAAAAGAAGATACTACAGCTTATGCTCAATGGGATGATGATAAGAAAATCATCGAGTATAATCCAGTTGATAATCCTAAAACAAGACCGGATGACACTTATGTAAGAGTAACATTCGCAGTAGAAGATGGATTAAAATTAAAAGAACAAAAAGCCTACTATGTTAAGAAGGATGCAGGTATAAAGCTTGGAGATACTAATCTTGTAAAACCAGGATATACAGTTGGAACTGGATATAAGTTTGATAAGTGGGATAAGGAAGATACACTTGAAATCACAGAAGATATACTTGTAACTGCAAAGGCTACTAAGCTTGATAATGTTATTCCAGAAAAAGATACTAACGGAAATACAAATGCAAAGCCAGAAGGCTACAAGGAAGTTGTATTTAAGGTTAAGGATGCAGACGCAGCTAAGGGTTCACTTGAAGGAGTTACAAGATTCTACGTTAATCCATCAGAATATGTAACAATTAACCCACCAGCTACAAAAGCTGAAACAGGATATGCATTTGGAGCATGGGATAAGGACGCTACTATTCCAACAGTTTACGACAAAGATGCAACAATTACAGGTAGTTTTAATGGATTGAAAGATGTAATTCCAAAAACAAAAGATGACGAATCAGAAAAACCAAAAGGATACAAGACAGTAACATTTGTAATTGATCCAGCAAAAGGTGGAAAGATTGCAGATAATGAAGTTACAGTTTACTATGTAAATCCAGATAAAGATGTAACAGTTCCACAACCAAAGACACAAGCCGACACAGGCTATGAATTTGAAAAATGGGATAAAGATACTGCAACAGCTAAGAAATATGCTGAAGATACAACAGTTAAAGGAAACTTCAAAAAGCTTGATGACATTATCCCATCTACTGATAAAACTGGACAAGCAAATGCAAAACCAGATGGATATGTAACAGTTACTTTTGATAAGGGTGAACATGCAACTAGGATAGAAGGACAAAAAGTTTACTATGTAAATCCAAAGGCAAATAAAACATTAGCTGATATTACAAAACCAACAGTAAGTCCAGAAACTGGATATAAATTTACTGTCTGGGATACAAAAGATGAATTTGCAATAAAGGATGACAAAACTGTTACTGCCCAATACGAAGATATAGCTGATGTAATTCCAAAAACAAATGATGACGGAACTACAAACGAAAAACCAGCAGGCTATATCACAGTTACTTTCTCTACAGAAAAAAATGGTAAGATAAAAGGCACAACTAATACAACAAAAGTTTTATATGTAAATCCAAATAAAGCACATGTATTAAGACCATATGCACCAGAAGTTACTTCTAACACAGGATATGACTATGCTGATTGGGATACGCAAATCGACAAGAGAATCCAATACAGCGATAATGATACAATCAAAGCTCTTTATAATGCAAAGGGCGATGTAATCCCACAAAAGAATCCTAATGGTTCTGATAGACCGGCTGGCTATATCAAGGTGTTATTTGATAAGGGCGATCATGGTAACTTAAGTGGACAAACAGTTTACTATGTAAATCCTAACAAAGAAGTAACAGTACCAGCACCAACTGTAAATGCAAGTGTTGGATATGAATTTAATAAATGGAACAAAGCACTAAAACAAAAGTTCACAGAAGACACAAGAATTATAGCAGATTATAAGCCGTTAGCTGACATCGTTCCACAAGAAAAGACTGATGGAAGTGATAAGCCATACGGATATATCACAGTAACATTTAAGTCAGATGCTAACGGATCATTGGTAGGAAAGACAGTTTACTATGTAAATCCAAATGAAGAAGTAAACTTAAAGAACCAAGCAAATGCTATTACTAAAACTGCAAATGTAGGTTACACTGCTGAAGGTGGAGCTTGGATTAACAATGATAAGAAGGCAATCATCGACACATTTGCTAAAGATACAGAATTCAAATTTAACTTCGTAAAACTTGACGAGGTAATACCAGCAGGAGATAACGTAGAACAACCTAAGGGATATGTAAAAGTTGAATTCACATCCGATGCAAATGGTAGCCTTGAAGGTGGAGATAAGACTTATTATGTAAACCCATTAAAGAAAGTTAAGGTAGGTTCAGAAAATCTTCCGATTCCTACACCAAAACCAAATGAAAATTATAAGTTCGATAAATGGTTGGAAAATATCGATAAAGATGAAGAAATCACAACAGATAAGAAATATGTAGCAACTTTCAAGATTAATAAAGTTACTATGACTTATAAAGCTGATGATAAAACTTCAGGAACAGTTCCAAAAGAACTATCTTATGATGTAGGTACAGAAATTACTTTGGCCGGTGGAAATGATCTTAAGAAAGATAATTTCGTATTAGAAGGATGGAAGATAAAAGATAAGATTTACAAGCCGGGAGAAACATTTACTATTAATGAAAAAACAATAGCACAAGCAGTGTGGAATGCAGATACTCATACAGTTGAATTTAATACAGATGGTGGAACTCATATCCCATCACAAAAAGTAAAACACGATGAGTTAATCACTAAAGTCGAAGATCCTAAAAAACAAAACTACACTTTCATTGGATGGAAAGTTGATGGAAAAGATTTTGATCCAGCAACAGAAAAAATCACAAAAGACATTACACTTGTTGCGCAATATGTAAAAGATGTAATACCACAAAAAGGAACAGAAAAACCAAAGGATGTTCCAAATGACTATGTTCAAGTAAAATTTGTTCCTACGGATAAGGCGACTGATTCTACTGCACAAATATTCTGGGTAAATCCTAAAAAAGATGTAACAATTCCAGTATCAAATCCAACAGGAAAACAACACTTCACATTTAAAGAATGGAAGATTGGTGAAAAAGCTGACGGAGATGTTTATAAGCCAAGCACTCCAAAGAAAATTGAAACAGCTACAACAATCACTGCAACTTATACAGAAGCTGAAAATATTATTCCTTACGATCCACAAGAGCCAATCACAAGACCTGAAGGATATGTAAGAGTAACATTTGAAGCAGAAGAGGGATTAAAACTTACAGAACAAAAAGCATACTATGTAAAGAAAAATTCAGGTGTGACTTTAGAAAAACTTGCAAAACCAGATGTAAAATCAAAAGTTGGATTTAAATTCAAGAATTGGGATAAGAAAGACACACTTGAAATAAAAGACAAAGACGTTGTTGTAAAAGCACAACCAACTCCGATTGCAGATGTTATTAAAGAAAAAACAGGGGTAGAAAAACCAGACGGATATGTAGAAGTTAAGTTTGTAGCGGGAGAAAATGGAACTGTCGCAGAAACAACATACTTTGTAAATCCAACTAAGTATGTAAAATTGACACCACCAACAACAAAACCTAACACGGGATTTGAATTTGGAGGATGGAGTCAAAATGCAGAAATTCCTACTCAATACACTGAAAAACTTACAACAATAACTGCAAACTTTAACCCAGTTGATTCAGTAATTCCAAAAACTGAAGACGGTCAACAAAAACCAGACGGATATGTAACTGTTAACTTCGTAATAAAAGGCAAAGGCGGACAAATAGTAGATGGAGAAACTATCACATACTTTGTAAATCCAAATGAAGAAGTAACAATTCCTCAACCAAATACAAAAGCTGAAACAGGCTATGAATTTGAAGCTTGGGATATTGATACAACGACAAAGGCTAAGTATGAAACTGATACAGAAATTACAGGAAACTTCAGAAAGTTAGAGGATATTATTCCTTCAACTGATAAAGATGGTAATCCAAACGCACAACCAGAAGGATATGTAACAGTAACATTTGACAAGGGAGCTAACGGTAACTTAACTGGACAAACTGTATATTATGTAAATCCAAATGCTAACAAGACATTAGAAGATTTACAAAAACCAACAGTAAAACCAGAAACTGGATTCAAGTTTAAAGCTTGGGATACAAAAGATGACTTTGCAATAAAAGCAGATAAAACAGTTACTGCACAATATGACAAGTTAGCTGATGTAATTCCAAAGACAAAACAAGATGATTCAGAAAAACCAGCTGGATATATCACAGTGACATTCGACACAACAGAAAAAGGAAAGATAAAAGATTCAACTACAACAACAAAAGTTGTATTTGTAAATCCAAATGTTGCAGTCGTATTGAAAGGATTTGCTCCAGAAGTTGTGGCAAATAAAGGATATGAGTTTGAAAGATGGGATACTTCGATTGAAAAAGCTATCCAATACAATGATGGAGATACAATCAAGGCTATCTACAAGGATGATAAAACTCCGGGTACAACTCCAGGAGAAGATCCAGACAAACCAGATGACAAACCAAATCCAGATAAACCAGATGATAAGCCAAATCCAGACAAACCAGATGACAAACCAAACCCAGACAAGCCAGACGATAAACCGGACGATAAACCAGGAACAGTTCCTGAAAATCCAGGAGCAATTCCAGGAACAACTCCAGGAGAAATTGAAAAACATGATAACAGATACGTTGAACGTGTTGCTGGTAAGGACAGAGTTCACACAGCGATCAACACTTCTAAGAGATTCTTCAACAAGTCAAAATATGTAATCATTGCCGATTCAGGAAATTATCCTGACGCGTTGACTGCAACTGTTTTGGCTCACGTATTGGATGCACCAATATTGTTGAACAACACAAGATATCTAGAAGATGATGTTGCAAGAGAAATTGTAAGATTGGGAGCTAGTGAAGTTATTATCGTTGGTGGTCACAAATCCATTTCTGAAAATGTAAAATCACAATTAGCAAAATACGATCAAAACAAAGTTCAAAGAATTTGGGGTCGTGACAGATATGTAACTTCATCTGAATTAGCTTACGAAATCCAAAGATTAACTGGCAAAGTTAACAAAGCCATCATTGCATCTGGAGAAGATTTCCCTGACGCATTGGCAACAGCACCTCTTGGTTCAAAAGAAATAGCACCAATTTTATTGGTTACAAGAAATCAAATGGACAAGAAGGTAAGCAAGGCTCTTAAAGATTTGAACATTAAGAGAGTTTACGTTGCAGGTGGACAAAATTCAGTATCCAAGAAATTGGAAGCTCAATTGCCACAAGTAATCAGAAGATTTAATGGACAAGACAGATATGAGACTGCAATTTTAGTTGCAAGTTACACATATCCAGAATCTAAGGAAGTATTTGTAGCATCGGGAGAAACTTTCCCTGACGCATTGGTAATCGGACCTGTATGTGCAAGAAGAAAAGCACCAATACTTTTATCAAAATCAACACCAGTAAAAGTAACTGATGATTATATCGAAAAATCTAAGATAGAATATCTATATATAATCGGTGGTACGAATACAATTTATGCTGAAACAGCACACAAATACGCCATAGAAGATTAAAAAAATATTTTTAGCCGGGCACCTAGTGTCCGGTTTTTTATTTGGTAAAATTGGATACACACAAATTCATATTGCAAACACATCTTGTGTTATAATACTTGTAAAATATCAAACAAAGGTGATTAAATGATTGACGGATTTTACGATAGATATATGTACACGCCTATGCCTGAAATGCACAACGAGATGATTCCCGTAACGGTGGGCTGTTCTTATGGTAAATGTATTTATTGTGATTTGAATGTAGGGAAAAAATTCAAGGTTTTCGACATTGAAGATGTGAAGAAATATATACGAGATAGGAAAAATTTTTACGAAGACAAGAGGTTTACTCCGAAAAAGTTCACGCTTTTGGAGGGCAATGCCTTGTGTTTGAAGAATGATTATTTGACAGAAATTTTGAAAGAAATCAAAAAGAATTTTCCACAGATGAAATACGTGTCGTGTTTTTCTAGAAGTGATGATATTCTCAGAAAAACTGACGATGAATTGTTGGAGCTTAAAAATCTTGGACTGGATCGTATTTGTGTGGGAATTGAGTCGGGAAGTGATTGGGTGCTTTCTTATCACAAAAAAGGTGTCACATCACAAGAACAATTGATGGCACTTCACAGACTCGATAATCTGGGAATAAAATATTCAACATACATTATGCTTGGGCTTGGCGGAGAAGCACATTCACGTGAACATATAATGAAAACTGCAGAGTTTCTGAATAAGGTGAATCCGTTTGAAATTGTGGTTGTGAATTTGGTTTTGTTCAAGAATGCAAAATTGATAGAAAATGTGAGAAATCAAGATTTCAAAAGAGTGTCCATAAGACAGCAAATCATTGAGGAGATAATGCTTGTGGAAAATTTGAACATAAGATGCGTCTACAACGGAACTCACAAGACTAAGGCAGTGGCAGTGACATCTGTAATTCCAGACAAAAAGGATGAAATTATCGCTGTTTTGAAACAAAGACTAGAAGATGATGACAAGGAAATGAACAAAAAAGAACGTAAAAAGTGGAATAGATGGGATGAGGGTTAATGGATACTGAAAAAATCAAAGAACAAACTGGAATAAATAAGGTGATTTTTAAAAGAGAAGTTACATCGACAAACGACGAGATTTTAAATCATAAGCAAGATGATACGTTAATGGTCGCATTTTCACAATCAAAAGGCAAGGGACGCTACGGAAGGAAGTTCTTTTCGCCTGAAAATGGATTGTATTTTTCGTATTTAGTAAATGAGGAAATGACATTCCAACAATCGCAATTCATCACACCAATTATGGGAATTGCCGTAAGCTATGCAATTGACGAAATTTTCGGCGTGAATACGTCGATTAAATGGGTCAATGATATTCTACTTGACGGTAAGAAAATCTGCGGCATACTCACAGAATGTAAAGTTGAGAAAAATGTCTGCTTGGATATCGTGGTTGGTGTCGGAATCAATGTCTACCAAACGAATTTTCCAGAAGATATCAAAGATACGGCTGGATTTATTGAAGAGAAAAAAGACTCAGATAAAAGAGAAGAATTGGTCATAAAAATAATGCAGAATTTCCTAGAATTTTGGAGCGAGGATAGGGATAGTTTGGTTGAAAAATATCGAAACAAAGCCACGTTTATTGGTAATGAAATCAAAGTACACAAAAACGGAGAATATATTCCAGCTACTGCAATGAATATCAATGACGATTTTAGCTTGAATGTAAAATACAACGACGGAATAATTGAAGACTTAAATATTGGGGAGATTTTTTTGTAAAATCTCTTTTTTATTTGTACACACTACTACGGTGTTCAAACGAGATGGCTATTATCAAAAGTTCATCGTCTCTGATTTCTGTGATTAATCGGTAATTTCCAATTCTATATCGCCAAAAGCCGGACTTATCCCCGACCAATGCTTTTCCATGAACTCTAGGATTTTCGGTGTTCAGAAGATTTTTTTCAATCCATTTTTTGAGCATGATTTTGACGCTGTTATCTAGTTTTTGGATTTGTTTTATAGCTTTCTTTTCATATTTTAATTTGTAGACCATTATTCTTCAATACCTATTTCCTTCCAAGCTTCATCGTGATCGACTAATTCGATTTTTTTGTTTTTCTTGGATTCTTCGTATTCTTTTACTACTTGAATGTCGTACTCATCGGATAATTTTTCGAGGGCTAAAGTTTTAATCATAGTTGAAAGTCCCACACCGTGAGTGTCGGCAATATTATTCAACGCATTTATTTCATTTTCATTAAATCTTACGCTTATTACACGAGACATTTTATCCTCCTTTTATTTTTCAAAAATGTATTACATTTGTATTACAAGTTTATTATATCAAAATTTTACAAAAAAATCTCTTTTTTTTATTGACAAAAATACAATAAGGTGCTATTATCATATTAACAAATGAACAAGTATTCATATGTTCATATAAAGGATGTGATAGATATAGATAAATTCAACGATGAAAAATGTGAAGTAACGCTAATTCACGAGGATAATGTGAAAAAAGCTATCAATACGCTTCCAGATGACGAATTGATCGCAGATTTGTCCGATATGTTCAAAATTTTCGGAGATCAGACTAGGGTGAAGATTTTGATGGCGTTGGAAAGTGGAGAGATGTGCGTGTGCGACATTGCAGCTGTGATGGATATGAGTCAGTCTGCTATTAGTCACCAATTGAGGGTGTTGAAACAAAGCAACATTGTGAAGACTAGACGTGAGGGAAAAGTTGTGTACTATTCCATTTCGGACGATCATGTGAAGGAAATCTTCGACATGGCGATGGTACACGTGCAAGAATAACGACAAATAATTTAGAAAAATAAAAAAAAGGAGAAAGTTATGAAAAGAAGATACACATTAGAAAATTTGGAATGCGCAAATTGTGCAGCAAAAATGGAAGACGAAATCAAGAAATTGGACGGAGTAAATTCTGTCACTGTGAATTTTATCACTACAAAAATGGTGTTGGATGTAGAAGATGACAAGTTTGATTCTGTGTTGGATCAAGCCAAAGACATCATTAAATCGATTGAGCCTTACGTTGAAGTGAAATAATGAACAGAGAAATTAAATTAACGATAGTTTCGGCTATTCTTTTTGCAATTGGATTTTTCATCGAACAACCTTACGTTAAGCTTTCGGTGTTCGCTGTGAGTTATCTGATTGTGGGAATTCCAGTGATAAAACTTGCGTTTTTGAATTTGAAAAACGGACAGTTATTTGACGAGAATTTTCTGATGATGATTGCAACTGTGGGTGCGTTTATCATTGGAGAATACGCAGAAGCTGTCGCTGTTATGCTTTTTTATCATATCGGGGAGATTTTTCAAGATAAGGCTGTTGGGAAATCTCGTAATTCAATCAAGGAATTGATGGATATTGCACCGACTTTTGCGAATTTGAAAACGGAAGATGGCTACGACAAGGTGGATCCTTACGATGTGAGCGTGGGAGATATTATCGTGATTAAACCTGGCGAGAAAGTTCCGTTGGACTGCGTGGTTACCGAAGGAAGCTCCATGGTTGACACGAAGGCGTTGACTGGAGAAAGTGTTCCAATCACAGTCGCAAAAGGCGAAGAGCTTATGTCGGGTTACATCGTGGTGGACAAGGTTTTAAATGCAAAAGTTACGAAGGATTTTGAAAATTCTGCAGTGACGAAGATTTTGGATTTGGTGGAAAATGCATCCAGCCAAAAAAGTCAACAAGAAAAATTCATCACGAAATTTGCAAGAGTATACACTCCTGTTGTGGTATTTGTAGCAGCAGCACTTGCTATATTGATGCCGTTGATTTTGAAACAACCTTTCCAAGTGTGGTTGTATCGTGCGTTGACATTCCTTGTAATTTCGTGTCCTTGTGCACTTGTAATCAGCGTTCCGTTGAGCTTTTTCTCAGGAATCGGTGCGGGCAGCAAGGCAGGGATTTTGGTCAAAGGAAGTAACTACATCGAAAAGTTAGCAGAAACAGATACCGTTGTGATGGATAAAACTGGAACATTGACACAAGGCGTGTTCAAAGTTGTAGAAGCAAAATCAGTTGGATTTTCAGATGAAGAAATGATGAAATACGTTGCGAGTGCTGAGAAATCATCCAACCATCCAATCGCACAATCGATTATTGATTATTATGGGGACAAAGAATATTTGAACTTGGAATCTGCAGAAAATATCGCAGGACAAGGAATAAAAGCTGTGATAAATGGCAAACAAATCCTAGCAGGAAATGCTAAGCTTTTAAAAGATGTTGAATTTGAACCGATAAATACTACAGACACTGTTGTATACGTTGCTATAGATGGAAAATTCAAAGGCTACATCAGAATCGCCGACGAAATCAAACAAGACAGCGCCCAAGCAATTGCTGATATGAAAGATGTCGGCATCGAAAAAACTTACATGCTAACTGGTGATGGCGAATCTGTAGCCAAATCAGTCGCAGAAAATCTCAAAATTGACGAATACAAATCCAAGCTACTTCCACAAGATAAGGTTGAAATTGTAAAAGAATTGATAGAAAAAGGAAGAAAAGTTGCATTCGTAGGAGATGGAATCAACGATGCACCGGTGCTTGCTTTAAGCGATGTCGGAATTTCCATGGGACAAATCGGAAGTGATGCGGCAATCGAAGCGAGTGATGTCGTAATCATGACAGATGAGCCAACGAAAATCGCACAAGCAATCAAAATTTCCAAGAAAACACTCAAAATCGCAAAACAAAACGCGTATTTTGCAATCGGTGTGAAAATAATCGTGCTAATATTATCGGCGCTTGGACTTACAAATATGTGGGCTGCAATCTTTGCAGACGTTGGAGTTACAGTGCTTGCTATTTTGAATTCATTCAGAGCTATGCGAGTTAGTTGAGTAAAATCGAAATCTCATTTATACTAATCGTAAAGGAGATGATAGAATGAAAATAGTAGGCTATGTATTTTTGGGAATATTTGCAATAGCACTCATTTATGGAATTTATTCAATATCTAAAATATTGGCAATCGCTAAGATTAGAAAAAATGTCAACTCAGAAAAAGTGTGGCAAACTATATCGCAAAACAATCGCCAACCAGTAGCGTTGGATAGAATCTTGATGAGAAAAAACAACAGAAAATTTACTAAAAAAGAACTAGAAATGATATTAAAAAGAATATCTACTTGTAGAAAATGCATCCTTGTAGGATTATTAGCGTTGATACTTGCAATAGTGTTTATAGCGATAGGGTAATGACAAAATATGCGTCAGAGTAAAATCTGACGCATTTTTTAATCCAATAAATGTGAGCGTTTCAACACTGGGCGCACTGCCATGTACAAAATATTTGCAACGATAACAGTCACAACAGCATTGAAGAATGTTACACCGGCGCTGATTTTCGCCAATGCAGATGCTATTTGTTGTGGTTGACCCAAGACATATAATTTATAAAAATAACCTACAAATGGATCAGCGAACACATTGAACAACATCCCTGCACATGAAGCGATAACAGCCCACTTCAAAATGTATTTGTTGTCGTTAGATTCGTTGATTTTCTTGGATTTGTGAGCTATTGCCCCCACAATCAAACCAATACACAACTTCAACACGAAAGTCTTAGGAGCAACCAAAATATACACAGGATCCATGATATCTGCGATAGTCATTCCGATTGCACCAGCAAGTCCACCGTAAAGTCCGCCGAGTAAAAGCGCCGCCAAAACCAAGAACACGTTACCAAAATGGATTGATGTGAAATCTCCACCCGGAACAGGAACCTTGATTTGTAAGTAAGTGAACGTGATGAAACATAATGCAGCAAGCACTGCACATTGAACAAGCTTGTGAGTTTTTTTGTCCAAATAAACCCCTCCTCAAAATATTTATAATTAAAGTGTATTGAATAAGGTATAATTTGTCAATTTCTGATTATGTTTATTAAATAAAAATCAACTTATTTTTTATATCATACTAAATGGAATTGACAAGAAAAAATTTTAGAGGTAGAATAATAATCAATATCAAAGATAATGATTATTATTTTTGTTTGAAAGGAGAAATTATGAAATTAGATAAGAAAAAAATAATGGCGCTATTTCTTGCGGGAATTATGACGACAAGTATGATTCCTCTTGAGAGTTTAGCAAATAACGAAGATGACTTTAGTAAGAGTAAGTTTGAGCAGAATTTGAATGAGAAAACAACTAAAAACAAACCAGATGCTGTTTCAAACTCTACTAATAAGGAAGACAAGCCGCAGGATGAAAATGAAAATCCATCTACACATGAAGACAATCATCCAGAAAATATTAATGAAAAAACAATAACTGTAGATGAATTATTTAAAGGACAAAAAGGAACGAAAAAAGATCCTTATACAATTAATGATACAGATCAGCTTATAAAATTTGCCTATAGTTTATCAAAAACACAAGATTACAAAGGGAAGTACGTTGAGCTTTCTAGTGACATTGAATTAAATAATGATTGGGTTCCTGTAGGATTGGGAGAATACGCTTTTAATGGTCATTTTGATGGTAAAAATCATACAATAAATGGATTAAAAATTGGAAGCGAAGATAATTTGCACAAAGATCCATCAGAAAAAGATAAAAAAATTGTTTTTTATGGATTATTTGGAGTGCTAGGAGCTAATAGCTACATAGAAAATTTAAAAATAGACGTTGATTTTAATTTAATATCAGACAGTGCGCTTTATGTTGGCGCATTAGCAGGATATGCTAATGGTTCAACTATTAATAACATAGAAGTTACTGGTAAATTAATTGGTAAAACTACTCATCCAAAAACAAATATTTTTGTAGGGGGAGTTATTTCAAATGGAATTAGACAAAAAATAGTAAATTCAAAAAGCGATATTGATATAAGAGTAGAATCTGATGGAGGGCTTGCCGAAGGTGGAGGAATCATGGCTCTTTCTAATAGGGGTCTTATTTTTAATTGCTATTCTAAAGGTAATATATCAGCAAATGCAAATAGAGTTACAAAAGAAGGAAGTACTGCTTTAGGTGGAATTTGTGGAGTAAATGCGGGAACTATTTCAAACTGCTATTCTACAAATGATATCATTAGCGATTGTTACACTGGTTTTATTGGAGCGATAACAGGATGGGTAACTGGAATTGGATCAACTTTCCAAAGCTATTATGATAAGGATTCTGTCCTAATTACTGATAATGCTACTAATAATAAAAATATTATAAAACCTTCTGTTCCTATTGGATGGATGGTTAAAGGTAGTGGTGTAAGCGACGAAGGAATGGCATATGAAGGTTGTATTAGTATGGATTTAAAGGGAATGACAAAGTCAGAAATATCGAGTAGTCTGGCTAATATACTAAATTCCAATCTTAAGAAATCTAGAATCAATTTAAAAAAAGGAAGCCGTTCAAAAGATTACTGGAAAAAAGATGAAAATCTAGCTGAAAATATTTTCGAATGGACAAACTCATCAGATTTTCCTGTTTTTTCTGACAAAAAGACATCGGTAGTTTATGATACAAATACAGAAAACCTTATAAAACAACTTCAAATGAATTCTAAAGAAGGAGTAAATGAAGGTGATTTTTACGGAAGAAGTAAGGATAAATCCTTAGTTGTAAAAGTTAAATTCGATAAAAAAGGTGATATTGTAGACATTATGACTCTTGAAGGAAGAGTTACAAAAGAAGAAATTGATAAAATAATTAATAAAATAGATAAAATATCCGATATCAAAAACAATAAATTAAAAGAAGCTTTATTAAAAGCAGTAGAAAAATCAAAAATAAATGATATAACAGACTATTCAAAGCTAAATTATAATATATTTGAAAAAGGTAAAGGAACTAAAGACGATCCATTTATAATAGATACTGAAAATCAATTTTTGGATTTTGCTAGATCAGTTAACGAAGAGGAAAACTATGCTGATAAATACGTAAAATTAAATAGAGATATTAAACTTACAAAAGAATGGATAGTGGTAGGCTCTCAAGGCAAACACCCTTTTAAAGGGGATTTTAACGGTAACAATCATACTATTTCAAATATGAAGCTTGGTTCAGAAAAAACACCTCGCCAATACAGATTTGCGGCTCTTTTTGCAGTAATAGATGGAGGAAGGGTTTATAATTTAAACATTAAAAATTTTGAAATATATAATACAATTTTATCTGAAGATAGAGTATTTGTCGCAGCAGTTGCAGGTGGAATACAAAATGGCGCTTTTATTGATAATGTAAATGTTAACGGAAAAATACATTCAAAATCTATGAGGACGCAACAATATATAGGAGCAATTGCAGGGCAATCATTGAAGTCTAGTATAATAAACTCAGCTGCAGAAATTCAAATTGATGCAAAAGGAGAATCAAAAGATATTTATGCAGGAGGACTTGTTGGAATTAATGCTTTTGGAGCACTATTCAACAGCTATTCAAAAGGAGATATAACAGCAGATAGCTTATTAAATAAAGTATCCATAGGAGGGTTATGCGGATACCAATCAGGCGTTATTTTCAACAATTACTCTAGTGTAAACCTAAATTCAACTTCTCCTACAACAGATGTTGGTGAACTAGCAGGAAGATCTACAGGAACAGGAAAAAACTTAAATAATTTTTACAATAAGAATTCAGTAGTAAAAGTAACCGGAAAATCTAAAAAAACAAAAAATGGATTTGGAGTTGTAGTGAATGACTCTATAGTTGAAAATGCAGAGGATATCGACAAGTTGAATGATTTAGATTTTGTGAAAAAATTAAATACAAATTTATCATCAGAAAGTTTTAGAAAAGCACTTGATTTTGTTAAAGCTGATAATAAAAACAATATAAAATTAGAAAAATGGGAATTAAAGGGAGCTTATCCTAAGTTAGAAAGTTCAAACTCTAAATCAATGAAAAAAATCTATAGAATATCTGGACAAAATAGAGAATTAACTGCCATAGAAGTATCTAAAAAAACTTATCCTAATGGCACGGATACAGTTATTATAGCTAATAGAGAAACTTTTTCTGACATAATTTCAGCATCTCCTTTAGCTAAAACTGAAAGAGCAGCTATATTATACACATACAAAGATGAAATTTCAAAAGATACATTAAATGAAATTAAAAGGCTAAAAGCTAAGAATATTATTATAATAGGCGGAGAAAATTCTATTAAAGTAGAAGTATTAGACAAGTTAAAGAATAATAAATATTCTGTAACTAGAATAGCTGGTAAAGATAGATATAAGACGAGCTTAAAAATTGCAGAAAAAGTTATCCATAAGTCAAATTCTAAGCAATTACAAATAGCAAGTGGAGAAAATTTTGCAGATGCATTGGCAATAACTAATTTATCTAACCGAGATAACACACCAATATTACTTGTAGCAAAAGACACGATTGATTCTGAAAGTATGAAAACATTAAATAAATTAAACTTAGAAAAGATAAACGTAGCTGGAGGAGAAAAATCAATCTCAAATAAAACTTTTAATACTATAAAATCTGTCACTAAATCAAAAGTAGAGAGAATTTCAGGAGAAAATCGCTACGAAACAAGTTTTAAGATCGCTAAATTGATGAACAAAACAGATAAATTTATAATAGCAAGTGGAGAAAACTTTGCAGATAGTTTAGTGGCGTCTCCATATGCAGATAAAGAAAATGCGGTATTAGTATTAAGTGCTAAAGATGAGTTATCATCAGAAATTAAAGAATATCTGACAAAAAACGAATCAATAATAACTATAATAGGTGGAGAAAAATCAATATCTAATAATATTGAAGAACAACTTAATAAATAAATGAGACTGTGAAATAGTTTGTGTATAGAATCCTCCTGATATAATAGTAATCAGGAGGATTTTAAAATGCCAAGAAAAA
>OIFD01000133.1_pt1 | contig 39060 bp, 22 predicted proteins | sample 1582021 | NCBI WGS metagenome assembly OIFD01 (sample SAMN07501059, study PRJEB24779) | human gut metagenome | isolation source: stool | host: human infant | place: USA: Pittsburgh, PA | reverse complement strand
AACACAGAAGTTAAGCCTCTTAACGCCGATGGTACTACGATGGAAACGTCGTGGGAGAGTAGGTAGTCGCCAAACAAAGATTTAAAGTTTGATTACTAAAGGAAAATTTAATAATTCCATTCGCTCAGCCTCACTTCAGAAATCTTCTTTTTAAAAAAGAAATGAAGATTTCATCGTTCGAAGCGTCGCTCATGGAAAACATTAAATTTTCGAATAAAAGTAATCAAACTTTAAAAAGCGAACACCACTCATAAGAGTGGTAATATTCCTAGGTAGCTCAATGGTGGAGCACTCGGCTGTTAACCGATAGGCTGTGGGTTCGAGTCCCACCCTGGGAGCCAAATGCCGGGGTGGCGGAACTGGCAGACGCACAGGACTTAAAATCCTGCGGTGGTAAAACACCGTATCGGTTCGATTCCGATCCTCGGCACCAATAACGCGGGATAGAGCAGTTTGGTAGCTCGTCGGGCTCATAACCCGGAGGTCGTAGGTTCAAATCCTGCTCCCGCAACCATACATAAAATATTATGTAAAACCTAAGTAAAAAAATTGAAAAAAAGTGTTGACAAAATGCTTATAAAATGATAAAATAAATAAGTAAGTTGTTAACAAACGAATAAATTTAAATAACAAACCTCAGTATAAGGCCCTATGGTCAAGCGGTTAAGACATCGCCCTTTCACGGCGGTATCCCGGGTTCGAATCCCGGTAGGGTCACCAGATATATGGGCGATTAGCTCAGCTGGGAGAGCATCTGCCTTACAAGCAGGGGGTCACAGGTTCGAGCCCTGTATCGCCCACCATATATTTTTTATAAACGAAACGAAAACAAAATTCTAACACAAGGCCCGGTAGTTCAGTTGGTTAGAATGCCAGCCTGTCACGCTGGAGGTCGACGGTTCAAGTCCGTTCCGGGTCGCCAAGTATGCTGGTGTAGCTCAATTGGTAGAGCAACTGACTTGTAATCAGTAGGTTAGGGGTTCAAGTCCTCCCACCAGCTCCAAATCCTTTTTAAAAAGGATTAAGGAGGAGTTCCCGAGTGGCCAAAGGGGACGGACTGTAAATCCGTTACTTTATGTTTCGGTGGTTCAAATCCACCCTCCTCCACCAAAAGAATTCATGCGGAAGTGGCTCAGTGGTAGAGCATCGCCTTGCCAAGGCGAGGGTCGCGAGTTCGAGTCTCGTCTTCCGCTCCAGACAACAACAGATGTGCATACATCTGTTTTGTTGTATATGAACGATTAGCTCAGCTGGATAGAGCGTCTGGCTACGGACCAGAAGGTCGGGGGTTCGAATCCTCTATCGTTCGCCAAGACTATAGATTTCTGATCTATAGTCTTTTTTTATTTCTTCATAATTCGATATATTTTCAATTCAAATATATCAACTTCATCTTGTACCCGATTATTTTTAAAATAATCACAAATATTTAATAAATTTAAACAAATTTTAAAAAAATTTGCAAACGATACGATATTTTTCGCTCTTAGTAACAAATTATATCAAAAAATTACTATCTAAAACACATAAATTATAACGTTTCCTTAAAATTATCAGTAAATTTATAAAAATATTCTTAAATTTTTATGTTATAGCTCGCTAAATATACAAGGTAATATTTGAACGAAAAACTTAGAATAAATATCAAATTAGCAATTAATTTCATAATATAAAGTAAAATACAGCATATTTCTAAGTAATAAGATAAAAACAAAACAAATAAAATCTATTTAAAAAGTAATTTGTAAATATTTAACAAAACTTTATTCACAAAACATCAAAAAGTCATTAAAAAATATGAACAAAACTTGTAAATTGACATTTCTTATATAGTATGGTAATATTTACACATAAATAATACATGCAAATATATATTACATAAAAACAGAAGCAAACGTAATTATAATGGATATAAAAAGCGATGCATTTTATTTAGAACTAACAGAGTCGGGCAACACTATTCATAAAATATGTTGGGCTGATTCTTTCTTTATTTTTAGGAGATAGATGCAAACGATATGCATTAATCAGCGGAATGTTTGTAGTATTTTATTCTAAATGCATGTAAAGCAGTAGAGAATAAAAATAGTATAATAAATATCAAAAAACTAACATTTGAAATAAAAATCAAGTAATTCAGGAGGTTAAAATGAAGAAAATATTTGATAGACTAACGGCGTTAGTCATGGTAATGCTGATGTTCATACAATCATGCGTTCCAGCCATAACATCATTTGCTAAGGAGGAAGAGCTCGACAAGAGATATGTAATACAAAAGCTCGAGACCTTGAAACAGGATACCTATGCCAACTTTTCATTGAACCTCGCTACAGTAATTGATGACAAGAATCTGGACACAGATACGAACGTCAAGTTTGTATTGAACACCACGAACATCAATTCTAACATCAAACTATTAGTTAGAAAGGATTTTAGTCTTTATGACGAGAGGACATTTGATACAGTAGAAGAGGCTCACAAAGAATTCGACAGAGTGGACAAATCACTCAAAGATCAAGGATTGAGCTTGGATGTATCCGTAGTACAAGAAGATGGAAAATACAGAATCCATAACAACTACGTGCCTCAAGCTGACAAGGAAGACTTTGGAGACGACTACAAAGTATACAGCCTAAAGGTTGTTCCAGAATTTGATTTTGATAAAGAAGGATTGTTCAACAAACTTCCAGAAAACCTTAAATCAACAGAACGACATAGACTTCAACTTGCAGAAGAACGCAGACTTCAACAAGATGGCGAAGTGCCAGAAGGTGATAAACACAACCGCACTTACATCTTCGACTTCAAAGTTGACAAAACAGTTGACAGCAAACTTACAACAATAGCCCTTAATAAGGATGACAATAATCCACTTGAAGTAAAACAAAATGCAGACTTATTTGCAGCTATATTAGATGATAAAACTTACAGCACATATCAAACAGAACAATTACCAGCTGAAGTTATATCATCAATAGAACACAAAAAAGAAGTTGCCGAAGAAAAAGCAAAAGCAGACGCCAAAGCCAAAGCAGAAGCAGATGCCAAGGCAAAAGCCGAAGCTGAAGAAAAAGCAAAGAAAGAAGCCGAAGAAAAAGCAAAAGCAGATGCCAAAGCTAAAGAAGAAGCAGACGCTAAAGCAAAAGCAGAAGCTGAAAAAATAAAAGCTGAAGAAGCTAAAAAAACAGAAGAACAAAAAGCTCTTGAAGAAAAAGCCAAAGCTGAAAAAGATGCCAAGGCAAAACAAGAAGCAGACGCCAAAGCAAAAGCCGAAGCTGAAAAGTTAAAAGCAGAAGCTGAAGCAAAACAAAAAGCCGAAGCCGAAGCAAAACAAGAAGAGCTTGCCAAAAAACAAGCTGAAGCAGAAGCTAAAAAAGCCGCTGAAGAAAAAGCGAAAAAAGACCTTGAAAACAAAAAACTTCTTGGACTTGAAAAAGACACAGAAGAAAACCAAGAAGAACCTATTATAAAGAAGAAGGAAACAACTGAAGAAGTCAAAAAAGAACCTGCAACACCAGAAGAAAGAAAACAAAAAGCAGAAGAATTTGACAAAGCATTACAAGACAAAAAAGAAGACATCAAAAAATCAGAAGACAAAAAAGATGCTAATAATAAAGAAGATAATAAATCAGAAGAAAACAAAGGACTATTAGAAAACATCAAAGAATTCTTTGGATTAACAAATCTTCAAAAAGCAGACCGTGAACTAAAAGCAATCCTATCAGTAAAAGCAAACGGATTAAAAGAAGTTCAAGCATTATTATCAAGCTTTGAAACAAAATACAACCTTACAAAAGAAGAACAAGCAAAGCTAATGGACGATAACAAAGATGCAATCAAAGCTCTTATCGAAAGAGATGCCGACAAGAACTTCAACCCACATGTGTTTGCAGCCAATGAATTAAATCTAGAAGGTAAGAAGTTTAATATTATTACTGGGTATGATATTTCAAATAAAAATGGACCAGTTAAAGCTGGACAATCTTTCACAATCCATTTAGATGAAAAACTTACTGTAAAAGATGGATCAACTCTTCCATCTATAAAATACAATGGCGAAGTTATTGCTACTCCAAAATACAATAAAAATAATACAATTACTTATACTTTAACTAAAGATATTAACGAAAACATCCAAGTTCCACTTAATATTCCTGTGGATTATAATATAGGTAAAATTAAACTTGGCGATGATGGAACATTTACAGTAATCAACAAGGTAACTGGAATTGGAGTAAACAACCCACCAAAAGACCTTGTTCCGCAAAAAGTTGACAAAAACGGTAACTTAGCTGGCTCAATAATAGAACCTGGCAGGGATGATGTTACACAAATAGTTGATTCGAGTAAAAACTATAGATTAGATATTGACTCAGTAGGTAATCCAGTCATAAAAAACGGGGAAATGGTTGGAATAAACTGGGTAGTAAAAATTGAATCTGACAAAGATTTAAAAAATGACCTAGGCATGAAGATGAACTTCACTCTAGTAGAAGGTTCAGGACTTGAAAAAATCGAAAGCATAAGTTCTAGTGATTCTGCTGAAGTGATCCAAGATAATGCCATAAAAGGACAAACAGGAATAGTTGATTCAAAGCACTCTACAATAAATCAATCAACAAAATCCTATATGTATACTATCTATACACCTGTAAGTAATAGACAAGCTGCCTATGTTTTAGATATTTCTACTGTTCTTACTAAGGACTTGACTGATGGTCATCCATATGTTGGTGCAGTTAGAAGTGTAATGGATAAGGGATATCCAAAGGACAAAGTAGAACAACACACACCTACTAGAGTAGGTATAAATAACCGTACTACTATAGAAGGAAAATTTTTATCAAATACAAATGCTCAATGGACTATAACAGATGGAGTATGTACATTAGATAAAAATAACGGTCTACCTTTAGAAACTAGAACTCTTGAAGGAGCAGATATAAAATCTGGTAAGAGAGTGGTTTATGGTGTAGATAATAACACAAGCAGTCCTACTTATGGTCAAATGGTAGTAAAGGTAGTTGAAGAAACAAATCTAACTTCTATTCCAGCTAAAGAAACTGATCCTAAAACTTCCCAAGCTGTAGGTAACATTGGAGTATATCAATTCACACACGACGTAGATGAATCAACAACTCCGCATTCTTACACTATGTCAGGAGTTAAAATATCAAAATTCCAAGACCTATATATTGATCAAGAATGGAATTTCCCAGTAGATGGCATGACTATGCCAGCTCAAAAATTCATCGCAAAAGATGATGCTGGAACTCAAATAGCTGAGAAACACGTAGATGCAGGTAAAGCTGGAGAAAATCAAAGACTTGTTGTAGTGCCTGACGCAAGATATTGGAATATCGCAGATGATGGAACAGCCAATAAAGTTGGTCATAAAATAAGTCAAGAATTTGATAGTCCAACAGTAACAGGACAAGATGGCAAAACATACAAGTACAACGAAAATGCCAACTACTATCAAATAAATACAAATAGTCAATATATCCACAACTCTGCTATACCACAAACAGATTTAAAACTTGTTACATTTACAGTAGTAAAAGTTGATAGCAAGGATCCAAGCAAGAAGCTCGCAGGAGCAAGATTTAAATTACTAGGAGATAATCAGCCATCAGTAATTACTGACTCTGAAGGTAAGGCTACATTTAGTAATGTGTTGCCAGGAACTTATACTTTAACAGAAGAAAAAGCTCCGGCAGGTTATAAGCTTGATCAATCACAAAAAACAATCACCATAGCAGAAAATGGTACAATCAGTGTAAATGGTAACAATATCCAATCAAGTGGAACTACTAATAAAACAAAATTAGTTCAACACGACAGTGCACCTAACTGGCCAGACTACATGAATGCTATGCACTATGGAAAGATAACAACTAATAAAACAACTAATCAAAACGAAGTTGAGTTCTACCTATACCTAAAACCACAAAGCAATAATGGGGGGGATGGTACAAATAGAGATACAAGACTTAACATTTCTATTCCAGGTGTAGACATTACAGATGTAACAGCATACGACGTATCTTCAGGATTTAGAAATAACGTTAAATACAGCATGGAAAAACAAAATGCTGATGGATATATTCACTTACTTGGAAATAATGTAATAAATGCTCCAAACAATAACAAGATTACAGGTACTCCGAATAAAACAGATGCTTACACAGGAAAAACTGGATACCAAATCTATTTCCCACAAAAAAGATTTGAGAACGACTGGGGATTCTTAGTAAAAGTAAAGGCAAATATTGGAGATAAACAATCTGTAAGCTTAGACTATGATTGGTTGACAGATAAAGATACAGCTGGACAAACAAAACTTACTCAAAATGTTATTATTAACAAATCAAGTGGAGAAGCTGGAGAAAATCAACTAATTATAACAAACGAAGAATTCACGAAAAGTCCAATTACTATTACAAAATTTGGCGACACATTTGATAAAGACGGAAATAGAAACAGACTTCAAGGTGCAGAATTTGTTCTAAAAGATAGCAAAGGAAGAACACTTGCCAATAAATTTACTGACAAAAATGGTACAGCTGATTTCGGACAATATCCACCAGGAACATACAGACTAGAAGAAGCTCAAGCACCAGATGGATACCAAAAAAATGGCGTATACTTTGAAGTTGTAGTTGATGACCAAGGTCAAGTAACTTACACCGCAAGATTTGAAGATGGTATTGGTACACCAGAAGCTGGACGAGACTACTATATAGAACAAGGTGAAGAGACAGATACTTCAAAAAAGGCAACAGTAACAAATGTTAATCAAAGACTTGAATACCTAGAAAACGAACCAGGAGATATTGGTGTAAAAACAGGAGTATGGGAAGCCTACAAATTTGAATCTTTAAAATACCACGCTGACATTACTTTATCCAATTCAGCTCCAGGTACAAGATTTGAAATTCAATTTGATAGAAATCTTGACTTTACACAATACTTTTCTGAATTTCCTAAGATTGTTATAGATGGAGTAGAAGTTGCAGATCCATATTTCGATTACAACACAAACTTATTGACTTATGTATTTAATGATAAGTCAAAAGGTGGACCAGCAACAGCATCAATAAACCTTAGAGGTATAATTCCAGATAAGTATTATGCTACACAATCAAAGACATATCCATTTACTATAAAAGTAGCACCTGGAGTTGCGGGTGCTACAGGAAATCCTGTATTACACAAAGATATAAATGCAGACTATGGACCATACGACTCAGGATCAAGTAACTCTAACCAATTCTACTACTTCAGAGATGTATACCAAAAAGAAGATGGACAATGGTATGTAACAGTAATGGCTTATCTAAATCCTATGGGATTTTCATATGGTTCAAAGACAACACAATTCAATTGGATAACAACAGACTACCAAAGCGATAACCAAATTGCTAGATGGTCTGGTAAAGGTTATGAACCTCTTTATAAGTTACAAGATGTAAAGGTATATGGAACTGATTTTGCAGCATATAGGGAAGACGGAGTTTGGAAAAACCCTTATATGCCACCATCATTTGGTGTAAGACCAGAACAAGACCCTAATATTTATAACTTACTGGCACATCAAAGAATAGATCCTGATCAAAGAATAAATATAAGAGAAAATGATATAACAATAAACTATGATCCTAAACAAATTAAAACAAGTGGAAGAATTGATTTAAATCATCCTTTAAAGGTAACGACACCAGCTCCAAGAAATAAAGGTGGCTATATAATAGAACAAACCTATAAGATTACTGATATAGACCAGTTCAACAAAAAATGGAGAGCCTTCCATATGACTGATGGTAATCTTGAATCAGCTTTCGCATCTAAGGCCAATGTCAACACAGCTATAGGTGATCAAGCTGGCGGAGAAATACCAAAATATTACAAAGAAGTAATTGGTTTAATAAACAATAAATACAAACCAGGATCTTTTAAACTTACAAAATACGACGAAGCAAATCAAGGAAAGAAACTTCAAAACGCAACTTTTGCCTTAAAAGATGAAAATGGAAAGACAATTTACAGAACATCTGACGAAAATGGTGTAGTTAGCTTTGAAGGTATTGCACCTGGAAGATATTCCTTAGAAGAAACTAAAGCGCCGGATGGTTATAGGCTTACTAACAAGAAATGGCAAGTTACAATTTTAAGTGACGGTAGTGTTAGAATAAGAGAAACATCCATTACAGGCGAAAGTAAGCTTTACACTGAAAATGAAATTAATATTCCAGTTCCAAATAAACCAGTTGGACAAAAGTTCAGGGTTTATAAAAAAGACGGAAAAGGCCAACCACTTCCTGGAGCAAAATTTAAGATATCTGATCCAGATAATACTGATTCAAACTTCCCAATATATGCAACATCAGATCAAAATGGTATTGTTGAGTTTAATGGTACTCCACAAGAAAACAAAAATTACGTTCTTGAAGAAGTTGAACCACCAACAGGCTATAATCCACTTAATAAAAAATGGGTTTTAAGAGTAGAAGGTGGAAAAGTAAAAATCTACAACTATTCTGAAAACACAGAAGGTGGACAACAAGTTCAATCAATCCTAGGCGAAGAAGGCGTAGAATGGGTAGATGTCAAAAACAGAAATACATCTGGATGGTCAAATTATGACAACAGATGGACAGGTTGGGCAGGCAACATCCAAAACGCTCAATTCTTAGGTACAAGAATTGTTGCTATAAATAAGGATGAAAAATACGTAATCCAAAGATACGTAATAAATCCAGAAGCAAGAAATATTGCAGATAAAACAACCGCATCTATACACAGACAATCAACACGTGATCCTAATATGGATTGGTTTGATATGACTAAATTTGATAAAAATAATGACATCAAAGTATTCAAGCTAGATAAACCAGTAACTGGACTTATCTCTGATATAAGACTTGCAAGTTATAATGCAGAGGATATCACATCCCAAGTTGCAAATACTGCTACTCAAGAAGCTGGAAGATACGGAGAACCTGATAGATTACACCTAGACATTCCAGCGACAGATAAGCCAATAGTAATCGACATCAAAGTTCCATACAAAAATGTAAATGGTGGAGTAGGAACGGGCATGGACTGGGTGAACGGGAACTCAATTTATTGGAAATCTGACTACTATGAAACAGTATCCGACATCAAAACTACAGGTCCAACAACAGGAACAACAGGTACAATCTTAGGTTCTTATGTAGGAGAAGATTCTCTTGATGTAACTAATAATCTTAAAACTTATGGATTTAAATTAAAGAAAGTAAAAGAAGGCGAAGAAAGTACAGTAATTCCAGGTGCAGTCTTTAAACTAACAGGACCAGATCCTCTTAAAGATGAGAGATTTGAAACTACTGACAAAGAAGGAATGCTATCATTCAGTCGTCTAAAACCAGGGAAGTATACATTAGTAGAAGAAAAACCAGCTCCAGGTTATGAAAAAACAGACAAAACTTGGACAGTAAGAGTAGCTGATGATGGAAAAGTATATATCAAAGAAAATGATGCTAATTCACAACCACCACAAAAAGTTAAGCGCAACTTAGAAGTAGTACGTGTTAACAGCAATCCATCAGCCAATAGAATAAGACAGTATCTAGCAAATAACTCATCGTCATTGCACGGAGTGGATACAGGACTTGAATTTGGCCCAGAAATGGTAGAAAAGGCAGTGAGAGCTGGAAACAACTTTACTATAGATAATCCAACAATGACGAAAATGTATGGTGGTACAGAAGTAAATACAACTGTAAAAGACCTTGGCAGTGGAAAGTTTGAAATTGAAATCCATCTAACTAACAAAAAAGATGGCTCAAGAATTATTGGACCATTATTTGAACTTCAGTTAAATGACAACTTCACTTTTGTTCCTGGTTCTACTAAAACTTGGAAGGGCTTAGATGATTCAGAGTCAATGAGATGGCACACAAGTTATATTGAAACTGAAAATAAAATAGGAATGAGAGACGGAGAACCTAGAATAGGTGTAAATCAAACCGCTAAAATCAGATTCCAAGTACAAGCGAAGTCTAACTTATCAGCAGGAACTTATAATTTGATAGAGCCTATCACATATAGACATGATGATAGAAAAAGTAATCAAACTATACAACCACCAACAGTAACTAAAACTGGTCCAGTTATAACTTACCAAGAAAAAGAAGTAAGGACTGAAATACCAATTCCAAAAGAAGCTACTCGTATACCAAATGATCAAATGTATGAAGGAGAAAAAAACGAGAAGTTTGCTGGAAAAGCTGGTTACAAAATTGATATCTACAGATACAAATATGTTGACGGTGTAGAACAAGCTAATCCAGAATTTGTAAAAACTAAGGAAACTGTAGAAGCACAACCAAAAATTATAGAATATGGTACTAAGAAAAAAGGACCAGAACAACGAACAAGTAATCCTGTAACTATTACAGAAGAAATACCTTTTGAAATTCAAGAGACAATAGATAATACCCTTAAACCAGGGGAAGTTGTTATTAAACAAGAAGGTAAAAAAGGTAGCGTTCAGTACAAATATTCTATAACTTATGAAAAATCTGAAGGAACAAGCGTAGAAAAACCAGCTGATTGGCCAGAAGATGCACCTGTAGCAGAACCACAAGCAGGCGAAAGAGTTATATCTTACAATAAGATAGAAGTTGAAGGAACAAGAGTAGCTCCTACAACTCAAATTGTAAGAAAGGGACCAGCAGGGGCGGAAGAAGGCGAAGAAGAAATAAAACCAGGCGAATTTGCACAAATCACTAACAAGCAAGTTGGTCTTGATCTTAAGATTTACAAGAAAGACAGATACGACAGAAAACTTGAAGGTGCTTTATTTACAATCAGAAAAACTGATGAAAACTACGAAAATCCAGATACAGATTTCAAAGCAGTAACTGGAGAGTCAAAAAAAGATGGACTTGTTGAATTCAAGGACAAAGATGGCAACACTATTAACCTACCAGAGGGATATTATGTAATAGAAGAAACAGCAGCCCCACTAGGCTACAGAAAAGCAAACGCTCCTTGGAAAGTTCAAGTAGTTGAAGAAAATGGTCAACTTGTTGCAAAATATATAGGACCAGAAGAAACACCACAAAGCTTTGTAGAAAAGAATGAAAACCTTGATATAAAAGAAGCAAATGGTGTAAAATACGCGACAAAGATTACTCATATCGACACTGAAGCAAGATCTTTTATACAAAGAGTATATATTGATACAAGAGGGAAAAAAGGAACGGTCAACGTTCAAATCACTCCAAAACACAAGAGAGAAGAAATAGATAGAGCAGGTCTTGCACCAGTTACTATCAAAGAAGGTGTAAAGACAGCTTATAGATCAACTTATAAGATAACTGGAATAAATGGAGACCCAGAGAAAGCTCAAATGATTAAAATCTTAAATGACTATGACGTTTCTTATCCAGATGTAACGGTTGTAAACACAGCAAGATGGAGACCATTTGATTGGGGATTTGACGAAGACCAACTAAACCTTGAACCAGGAGTTTATTATATCGATATTGAAGGCTTCTATGATACTTCTATTATTGATAGAAATGTTACAAATGAAGTAAGGATAAATAAGAATTACAACTTCATAGATAAAAGTGGAGCTGAAACTGATGAACCAGTACTAAAAGATCCTTACAAATTAACAGCAAATGATATACCAGATGAAGATTTAGGTAAGATTGATATTGATATTAAATTCTTTGATGGTGCGAGAGAGTTCCAACAATTAAAAAATTCAAATGGAAAAATAGTTTACGGTGTAGTTAAAGATGAAAATGGCAAAGATGAAGCGTCTTACCAAGATGGTGTAGAAACACTTAGACAATGGTTAGAAGATAATTATGGTAAAGAATATGCTGACAATTGGTTTAAAACTAAGCTAGCTGGTCAAAAATATATAAATAAATTAAGTAAAATTGTTAAGATTGGAAAAAATGATATTTATAATGCTGGTAGAATAGTACCTCCTATAGCAACAGCTACTCCATCAAGTACAATAAGTACAAGCATGAACATTAGATCTCTATACTCATCCAACGCAACAAATACAGTTCCTCAAGAAGGATTAAGTGTTGTAAATGATGCTGAAAGATACAACATCACATTCTCTAAACACGGTAAACTTACTGACAAGGATTCTGTAGAAGAAATCACTAAGAGAAGACTTGAAGGTGCAGTATTTAAACTTGAAAAGAGAGTAAGAGAAGGTGTATATGAAGAATTAGAAGGATCCTCTGTATCCTCAGCATTTAACGGTTACTTTGGTTTTAGAGGACTTGAACCAGGTCGTTACAGATTAGTTGAAGTTCAAGCACCAAAGGGTTATAAACCAATAAATGGACCACTTCTATACTTCTCGGTTGAAACAGTAAGTATAGTGTCACAAAGGATAACTGACCCAAGAACTGGTGAAAACATTGATGTTAAGAATGTTGAATTCTATTTCCCAGGAAATAAGACAGCTTACAAGTTTGAAGACTTAGAAATGCACGATCCAGTAACTGATGAAGTTATCAAGTTCATGAATGCAAAGAATGCTGATTTGGAAACAACTAAGATAATAGATCCTACAGATTCTACCAAGAAAACAGAAGTTTCTTTGAAAGAGTTGAGTATCAAATTCCCTGGAGAAATAAAAAATAAAAAAGGAGAAGTTGTAAAAGACACTTACAAAATAAGTGAAATCCAAATCACACCAACTTCTAATGGATATATATCTCTAGAATACGATAAGGCAAATGGTGTATACCAATATATTCCAGAAAAATCAACTAAAGAAGAAAATGGATTGTTGGTAGACTATGTAACATCTGCCACTGCCAAGAACATGGGTAAAATCGTAAACGAAAAACCAGGTAAAGGTGAAATCACAATTAGGAAAATTGACCAAAACGGTAATGAAATAAAGGGCACAAATCAATTACCTGGCGCAAAGTTTAGAATAACCAACAAAGAAACAGGAAAAACTGAAGATGGAACAGTTGGTGAAGACGGTACACTTAAATTCACAGGATTAAATATAGGTCATTATAGACTTGAAGAAATAGAATCACCTAATGGCTATATCAACAACAAGCAAGTTTGGAACTTCACAGTAGGTGGAGAAGACTTGGACCCATATTCAGGGGATGCACCAGAAAAAAGAAGAGATGTATCAAGTAGTATACAATTATCTGAATCGAAATTAAGCGTACTAAACCCAAATAGCAAAAATAAAGGCTTACTATCTGATAATCAAAAAGAAATGCACCCACACTTTGGAGAAGTATTTGAATTTGCTAACAAATATACTATTGATTCCAACTTAAAGATTAATCCTGGAGATTATTTCGTACTAAAACTAAGCGATAATATTGACCTTCACGGAATAATGGAAACAGATATTTCTAACCTTGATATAATTGCAGATGGAGTAGGTACAATTGCTAAGGCTGAATATAATAGAAAAGAAGGTACAATAACTTATACTTTCACTAATTATGCTGACACTTATAGCCTAGTAGAATTTTCTAATAAGCTAAAAGCCTATATCAACCTAAACGAAGTACCAAAAGCAGGTTCACAAAGCATTGAACGTGGAGTTATTGGTCACGAAATGAAAAAAGATAACATTAATGTTGTATATGATTCAATGACTGCAAGAGAAACATATCAGGGTACTGATGGAAAAATATATGAAATGACCCAAAATCACCTTAACCTTGGATCAAAGATTATTAAATTTAATCCTGATACTGGCGAATTTGTTCATTACTACTATGTAAATAGAGATAGAAGTAATACTCCAAGGTCAAGATTCTACTACTCATCTGACCAAAATATTGAAAACTTGAATATTGATTACTACTATCTTGATAGCAATGCAAATCTTGATAAGTTAATGCCTTTATCATTTGGTGTAAACGAAGATGACCCACGTCTACCTGAACCTGTTAGAATAAGATCAAGAGCATCTCTAAATTCAGGGCAAGAAGAAAGCTTTACTTTCCCTGGAGGGTTAGACTCAAATTCTACTTATCTAGTAAAAGTTACAGGTAAAGTAGTTGGAGAGGATAAAGACGGTTATGTTGGTCATGGTGTGCTTGAAATGATAGATAATCCAGCTCGATACGTTACAAGATGGGATAAACAATACTTCTTTAAAAATGAAGCTACTGCAAAAGCAAACCTAATAATTCAAGCCGTAAACCCTGAAAATAAGATTAAATTCAGAAAAATAGACCAAGATGGTAATCCACTAGAAGGTGCAACATTCCAGCTTTTCAAAAAGAATAATGATGGAAATTGGGATGGTCATGGTCAACCATTTACAACTGGAAAAGATGGAATAGTCGAATATTCTAAGCTTCCAAAAGGTGAATATCAATTAAAAGAAACATCAGCACCAGATGGTTATGAAAAACTAGAAGGAGCAATCTTAGAATTTGAGGTAGATGCCACTGGTAATATTCGCCGAAGTCAAAAAACTAATGCTACAACCGATACAAATAAACAACCAGTATACGTTGACGAATCAGGTAGTATTGCAATTCCAATAGTCAATAAAAAACCACAAAAAATTAAATTTGAAAAGGTTGATGCAAGTGATAAAAAGACTAAGCTTGAAGGTGCAGAGTTTGAAGTTTGGTACAAAGCCAATGAAACAGACGAAGACTACACTACACAATTAAAAGTTTATGAAAAAACTGTTAATGGTAAAGCTGAAAGACTTGTATTAAAAGAAGACGACAATATTCCAACTGGATATACACATGTGGAAGGCGATAAATTCGTAACAGGTAAAGATGGTTTAGTTGAGTTCAATGTACTAAATAATGGCTATTATGCACTTAAGGAAGTTAAGGCACCAAAGGGTTATATTAAGCCAAGGGACATCGTAAAAGAATTTGTTGTAAAAGATGGCAAAATTCAAACAGAACAATACAAGACTGAAATGGATGTTAAGAAGACAGCTGGATTGAGCATGGCTAACGATGTATTCCAAAAATCATATACTACTAATATGACTTTGAGATTTAATCCAAATCATGAGGATATAACTTTTGTGAAAGATAAATCTACAATAACATTGTCAAATCTACCACTCAAAGCTGAAATTTGGGATAATAAGTTTAATGCTAAGGAACCTATTAGTATAACAGCTTATTTAGTAGATAATGATAATAAAGAAACTACTACAAAGACTTATACTTTAGATTTAACGAAAGATTATGATACTAGTTATAAAGGTTCAAAGACTATTAATCTTTACTCCTTAGTAAAAGAATTGGAAAATGAAACTGCTGATGGAGATATTAAATCTAACAAGACTCTAGTATTAACAATGAAATCATCTCTTTACCCAAAAACTGAATTAGATATTAAATCTAATATAGTTATAGGTGATAAGATAAATGAAGACAGAACATTCCATATAGGAACTGAAGGCGACAAGTATGTCGACCACTCTTATAGTTTCAAAACATTAGGAGAACCTACACTACCAATTCCAGTGGAAAACCACAAGGCGACATTCCCTCATACAGGAGCGTTGGGTATTATTGGTTTTATTGTAGTGGGTGCTGTGATGATGGCAACGGCGTACTACAAGTACAGACGTAAGAGAAGAGAGAGTGCTTTATCATGATTGCATTAGATCAAAAGATGAGGTACCCTCCGTAAAGGGACTAAATAAGAGATTAGGGGATGAGGCGATGAGCCAAGTCCCTGGGGTCTCGATGATGTTCGGATGTTTATTCAACATGAAGGAATAATAGTAAACAAGCTAATCGAAGTTCTAATAAAAAGGACTTGATTATAGAGAGCGGACCGATAGGTCAGCGATAAGGCAAAGTCTAAGAGTACCAATAAAAGGATAGGTTGGACGAAGCCTCAAAAGGAAGAAGTGCCTAAAAGGCAAGGGTAAGGTAATAATTTGCGAAAAGCAAATGGTTATAAAATAATTTTAAAGGAGTTATATTATGAAAAAAAGATTTTTATCACTAATCATAGCATTAGCGATGATGGTTGGTGTATTCACCCCACTATTGTCAAGTGCTGCTGATGAACAAGGAACAACATCTGTTGTAGTTCACAAAATGTTAATGACAAAAGCACAATTAGATGCTCATGATGTTAACAAAGAAGGATACGATGGTACTCAAATCAAAGATCTTGGAACATTCTTTGGTACAGGCGCTAAAGAAATTCCTGGCGTATACTTCGTAGTTGAAAAAGAATTTGATGTTCCTGATACATCAGAAGGTGCTGCACCTGGAGCAACTGTAAAAGCTTGGAAAGCTGTAAAAGCAGATGGTACACAAGCAAGTGAAGATTTATCTGATGCATTAGCTGGATTAACTGCTGTAAATGCAGAAAAGAATTACACTGCATTAACATTAGATACTTCTAAACTTCCAAAAGGAACTTACAGAATCAACGAAATTCATGAAAAATCTACTTACAAGGGAGAAAATGGAGAAACTCTTACAGATATGAAAGCTGTACCAACAGAAATTACATTACCACTTGTAAATGATTCTGGTGTTGTAACAGAAGCTCACGTTTATCCAAAAAATATTGAAGAAAAACCTGAAACAAACAAGGACTTCACTAAAGAATTCGAAAACGGTAAGAATGGTAGAACTGACCAAGAAAAATCAGATGCAGCTGCTGAACCTCATAATGTAGGAGATGTTATTGATTACACTGTAACTACAAAAGTTCCAGCAAAAACTAAATGGAAAACAGCATTCTGGGACGATAAAATGACAGAAGGTTTAACATTTATTCAAAGAAAAGATAACGCTGATAAAGGTATTACTGTTAAATACGATGGCAATGTAATGGATGAAAGTTGGTATGAATTATCTGAAACTGAAAATGGATTTACATTAAAATTAACAGATAAAGGTTTGGAAGAAATTGCTAAAGCTACAGAAGTAAAAGAAATTAGATTAGACTACCATGCAACAGTAAATGAAAAAGCAGTAGTAGCTATTCCTGAATCAAACGACGTTTCATTCCACTATGGTAACCACAAAGATCATGGTACTACTCCAGTTCCAAACAAACCAAATGATAATGGTGAATTAACAGTTACTAAGGATTGGGATACTGGCGTTGCTAAGAAAGACGTAACATTCACATTATACAATGCTCAAAATGGTAAAGTTGTAAAAGAAACTGATGTTGAAAAAGTAGACGGATATGAATTCAAAAACCCTGTTACAATTAAAGCAGGCGAAACAATGTCTTATACTTGGAAAGGTTTAAACAAAAATTTTGAATACAAAGTAGAAGAAGAATACAACGGATATTCAGCAGAATACATTAAAGGTGAAGCTGGACAAATCACTGTAAAGAACTACAATGACGAAAATCCAAAACCAATAAACCCAACTGAACCTAAAGTAGTAACTTATGGTGCAAAATTCGTTAAGACAGATACTGAAGGTAAGAGACTTGAAGGAGCAGAATTTGTAATTAGAAATAATGAAAACAAATTCTTAACAGGAACAGCTGCTGATCGTAAAGCTTATAATGATGCACAAGAAGAATTTGAAGATGCTGTTAAAGCATACAATGCAGCAGTTAAAAAAGGAACAATTAGTGCTGATAACAAAGTAACTATCGGAACTGTTGAATATGAAAAAGAAGCTGATGCAAAAGCTGCAATAGCAAAATTAGAAAAAACAAGAGATGAACTTTGGAATGCAACATTAAAAGACATGACTCAATGGGGCGAAAAAGATAATGCTATCAAATTAACTTCAAATGAACTTGGTCAATTTGAAATAGCTGGTTTAGCACCTGGTAAATATACTTTAGTGGAAACTAAAGCTCCAGATACTTTTGTTGATGCAACTAAAGCAACATTAGAATTTGAATTTGAAATCAAAGCAGATGGAAGTCAAGCTGTAAGAAACATTGACTTTGGTGCTGATGATAAAGATACAACTAATGACAATGCACAACAAGTAATCAACAAGAAAGTATCTATCCCACAAACAGGTGGTATTGGTACTGTAATCTTCACTGCTATTGGTCTTGCAATAATGGCATCAGCTATTATCGCTATCAAAAAAAGACAAGCAACTGAAGCTAGATAATAACTAAAAGAAGAGAGGAAAAGCAATTTTCCTTCTTCTAAAAGTGCAAATATGTGATGTATTTGCACTTTTAGAAGGATAAGACAATTAATATAAATATAAATGGAAGGTAATAATATGAAGATTTTAAGAAAAATTTTGATGGTCATGATAATGGTGGCGATGGTGGTGACTAGCACTTCCTTTGCTGCGGGAGATTATTCGATAACTGTGACGGTGGATAAGAAGCTAGGAGAGGCTCGTGGAGATATTTCGTTGTGGAAGGTGTCTGGTAAACAAGTGCCATACGATAATAAATCAAGTAAGCTTGATGAACTTAATAAGTTATCTATTGAAGAGTTGAATTCTAAGTATTCCAATCCAACTGTGTTGGAGTTTAATGACAATCAAATTGTGTTTGATAAGTTGAGTGCCGGTGCATATTATATGAGGGATACTTCTGGTATTAAGAGGGACAAGGATATTGTGCCTGTTTTAATTAACCTTCCAGATGATGTGGAGAATGACAGCAAGAATGTCACTATTCATGCGAAGGAATCTTCTACTAATGTTAGACTTGTGAAGGTGGACGAGAGCGGCAATCCACTAAAGGGTGCCAAGTTTAAGTTACTTAAAAGAGAAGGTAGAGAGTATGTTGAGCTTAAGAACAAGGCTACTTTGAAAAAAGATGGCAAGCTTGAACTATCTCCAAAGGACGATGGTAGATCCAAGGTGAAATCTGAAGAAAATGCAGAGAAATCCAAGGATGAAAGTTCCAAGTCTGAAGACAAAGATGAAAAATCTAAGGATAAGGCAAAATCTGATGAGGGCTTGTATATTTCCAATGAATTTGGTGAGATTATAATCAACGATATTAAGAAGGGTGATTATATTTTCAGAGAGGTGGAAGCACCAGAAGGTTATTTGATTAAGAATGTGGACACTAGGTTTACTATTACTGACAAGTCGGTGGAACTTAGGGTTGTGAACAGCAAGACTCCTGACAAGGACAAGGGCAGACACGATTTCATGAAGACTGATGAAGCGAAGAAGCCTTTGGGTGGTGCGATGTTCAAGGTTATGACTAAGAACAAAGATGGAAAGTTTGAGCCTGTGAAGAAGGACGGCAAGGATTATATTGTAACAAGTGCTGATAATGGTAAGTTCTCCGTTGAGGACATGGATTATGGTAAGTATTACTTGGTTGAGATAAAGGCTCCACAAGGTTTCATTTTGTTGAGTGAGCCTGTGGAATTTGAAATCAAAAAACAAGCCGATGATAAGACTATTTCCATTGCTTTCATTACTAACAAGAGTGACACTATTACTAGAACTCCAGACGGGGATATTACACGCGGTGGTAAGATGCCAAAGACTGGGGACATTAGGTTTTTCATGAGTATGATTGGCGGTGCGATTATGTTCTTTATTGGTAAGTGGATAATTGCGAAGGACGATAAGTTAATAGGAAAAAATATTAAGTAATTCGAAAAATTATTTGGAATATGAATGTAGCATGCCCTCATGCTAGGTGATCTACGATTGTGAGTTGGGTTATTGGCGTGAGGGTTTTTGTTTATGTTTGAGGGCTCAAATGTTTTTCGATTTTATTTTTTTAGGGTATAATTGACTTGGAAATCGGTGTTTGAGAAAGGTTATTGTAATGTGGAAGAAGATTAAGCATAATTTTGTGTTTATTTTAATATTTTTGTTGGGATTTGGTGTGATGATGTATCCTGTGATTTCTAGGTTGTATTATAGGGTGGATTCCACAAATCAAGTGAAGGAGTTCGACAAGGCTGTGAAGGGTTTGTCGAAGGAAGAATTGGATAAGAGGTTGGCTTTGGCGAAGGGCTACAATGATTCGTTGAACAATGTGGTGAGTAAGGATCCTTACGACAAGAAGAACCAAGAAGAAGGCAGGAAGGCTTATGCGAGAATGCTCGAGGTGAAGGAGAAGATTGGTCACGTTGAGATTCCGAAGATTAATCAGGATTTGCCGATGTATGCTGGTACGAGCGAGGATGTGTTACAGATTGGGATTGGCCACTTGGAGGGGACTTCTCTTCCTATTGGGGGGAACAATACACATGCGGTGTTGACTGCTCATAGTGGACTTCCTACGGCGAAGTTGTTTACGGATTTGAAGATGATGAAGATTGGCGATAAGTTCTATGTTCACAATATTTTTGGGACGTTGGCTTATCAGGTGGATCAGATTAAGATTGTGGAGCCGTCTAATTTTAATGATTTGTTGATTGTGAAGGGGCATGATTATTGTACGTTACTTACTTGTACTCCTATTATGATTAATTCGCACAGGCTTTTGGTTAGGGGTCACAGGGTTCCTTACGTTCCTGCTGTGGATGAGGCGTTGATTGCTGATAATAAGGCAAGTTATATTTACAGGTATTTGTTCTATGTTTCTTTGGTTATTATCGCTATTTTGTTGTATTTGATTTATCGTCAACGTAAGGCGAAGAAGAGGTTGAAGGAACTGGATGTAGAGGATAAGCATGAAGAAGTCTAAGTTAAAGGAAAATTTGAAGTATGTGTTGATTTTCTTGGTGGGGTTTGCTGTGGCGATGTATCCTTTGATTTCAAGGTTGTATTACAGGATTGAGGCTAACAGTGCGGTGCACGATTTTGATACTACGGCTAAGAAGATTGACAAGAAGGAGATCGACAGGAGGATTAGACTCGCTCAGATTTACAACAAGACTTTGGATCCTAGTAAACTTGCGGATCCTTATTCTGAGAAGGAAAAGAAGAATGCGATTAGCGAGTATGCGAGAATGCTCGAGGTGAAGGAAAAGATTGGCCACGTTGAGATTCCGAAGATTAATCAGGATTTGCCGATTTATGCTGGTACGAGTGAGGAGGTTTTGCAAAAGGGTGTTGGTCACTTGGAGGGGACTTCCCTTCCTGTTGGTGGCAAGAATACTCATGCTGTGTTGACTGCTCACAGGGGGCTTCCTACTGCGAAGCTCTTTACTGATTTGAACAAGATGAAGAAGGGCGATGTGTTCTACATTCACAATATCAAAGAGGTGTTGGCGTACAAGGTTATCGACGTTTTTGTTGTGGAGCCGAGCGATTTCGACAAGGTTTTGGTTGTGGAGGGCAAGGATTACTGTACGTTGTTGACTTGCACTCCGTATATGATTAATTCGCACAGGTTGTTGGTGCGTGCTGAGCGTACTGAATACAATCCTGCTGCTGTGGAGAAGGATTTGGTGAGTCAAGTGACTGGTAAGTACAAGATTTATTTGATTATTTCACTGATTATTATAGCTATTTTGTTGTGGTATTATATTAGGCAAAGAAGAAGGAAGAAGAATAATGAGATCAAGTAGGAAGTTTGGTTATGTGATTTTGTTTGTGGGGATTGGGTTGTTGACTTTTTGTTTGAGCAATTTGTCGTACAAGATTTTCTCGCAAGATAAAAAGATGGATGATTTTTTGAGGGGTCAAGGTGAGATGTCAACTGAGCTTTCTGAAAGAATTGAAAAATACAATTCGAATGTGAATGTGGATGAAACGGGTCTTGTGGATCCTTTTAATTCGGAGGATATTGAGCTTGAAAGTAGTAAGGTGATTGATGAGAATGGGATTTTCGGGTATTTGGAAATTCCTAAGATTAATTTCAAGAAGCCGATTTATTTGGGAGCTAGTTACAATCATTTGGCGAAGGGTGTCGGTCAACTTGACGGGACTTCAATTCCTGTGGGTGGTAAGGGCAGGCGTAGTGTGCTTGCGGGCCACAGGGGTTGGTACGGAGATATTATGCTATTGAAGGTGGGTCAATTGTATTCGAATGATGTGGTGTATGTGCATCATCATGGGAAGACTTTGACTTACAAGGTTGTTGGAAGAGAGTACATCAGTCCGTCGGATTGGGATAGGTTGAAGCCTGTGGAAGACAAGGATATGCTGACTATTTTGTCGTGTGATCCGATGTATCCTCCATTTACTAGAAGGATTTTGATTAATTGCGTGAGGGTTGATGATGCTACGGCTGGTACAAGCGCTGATAATGTGAATGGCAATAAGGATTCGTCGGGCAAAGATATGTCGGAAAAATCCTCGTCAAAAACACTTGATTATGTTTTGTTGGCGCTTACAATCTTAGCATGGATTGTGCTTATTGTGAATATTAGAAAATTCGTGTTGGATATTAGAAAACACAGGAAATAAAATAAAGGGTAGTGCAATAGATTTTCTATTGTGCTACCCTTTTTGTTTGAATTGAAGTGGGGATATATAATTATATTTTAATTTGGGTATATATTAGTTATAAAGAAGGCAGATGGAATAAAAAATTATTAGAAGGAGTATAGTTGTGGGAGAAAACTTAGAGGATTTAAAGGAAGAGTACGAAAGCTTACAAACACTATTAGAAGCGTATAATCCATGGAAAGGTAAAGACTTTGATGATTTATTAGACGATTTCTTTGAAGCTTTGAAGAATGATGATAAGGAGTTTTCATGGCTAAAGATAGATGATAAGTTATATAATGAATTAAAGGATAAAAAAGGAAAAGCAGTAAGCATTGATTATGGGATTCCTAGTCACGTTAGAGGAGATATTGAAAATGGTACATTGTTTTTGTGCTTAGTGAATCCAAATATTGATGTTAAAGTGGCAATGTGCGAAGCTTGTCAGATGAAAAATAAAGAGGACATTAAAAAGTATCTATTTGATATAAACTCTAAGGGGGGGATATTGTATAAGGAAATAGTTGAATTAAAAGGATTAAAGAAATTAATAGGTTTAGAAGAATCCGATAAAGATAAGAATCAGGAAAAAAATAAGATAGGTTATTATACAGCTAACTATTTTTATGTAATATTATCATCTATTAATGTTAAAAAAAATAAAAATAAATCACAAAATAAAGATAACTCTAAAAACGAAGATAAGTTAAAAAAAGCATTAACCTCATTTGAAAATTTTTGTATCAATTTAGAAAATGATGGTCTAAATAAGCAAATAAAAGAAGAAAAAGAGGTAAATAAGGAAAGTTTAAAATATTTTGTAGAAATATCGAAGAATATAGTTAATCTAGAAGCTTTTCCTTTTAGAAGCAGCACCCCAGGTTTTGCTATTAAAGAAGAGAATGCAGGTAATAGATTTGCCAATTGTATGGTAAATTCAAATTCAAACGTAAGCATGCTTAGTGCAAGGATAATAATATGGAAAATTTTGGAATATATAGTAAATCCAAAAGATAATGTTAAACCAGTGTTTATTTTTAGGAGATTCAACAGAGCATGGCGACCATCAATAGAAAATGTGCTTAGAAAAGATTTTTTTGGAAAAAATAAAGATGATTCTGTCAAAGAAGATAAAGATGATTCTGTCAAAGAAGATAAAGAGATTAATATTGCTATTGACAATATAATTAAAAAATTACATGAGGAGTTTTTCTATACAATTGGGCCTAAAGATCAGGATAATATGTTAAAAATGGGTAAAAACATATATAAGAATGATGATAACATATACGAAGAAAATGAAAACGAAAATGACCATGACAAAGAAAATAAAGGAAATAAAGAAGCAGTATTTAATGAAATAATAATTAATGCATTAACTCCGAAAAAAGACAAAAAGGAAAATAAAGGATATGAATAGCGATTTAATTTTTTGATGTTACCATGTTAAATACACAAAAACGACTTTCTCTTATGATGTGTACCCATAAAACTGGACACAATATTTAATTAATTAGTTGTAGTGGATGCTAACCTATACTTTGTAGGTGGCATCCATTTTGTTTTCTTCTGAATTCTTTCGTTATTGTAATAATAGATGTATTTTTCTATTGCTTTCGAAAATTCTTCAAAAGAGTTATAGCTCTTTTCGTAACCATAATAAACTTCATTTTTTAATCTTCCAAAAAATGTTTCCATAATTGAATTATCATAACAATTACCTTTTCTTGACATTGATTGGATAATACCATGCTTTTTGAGCTCACTTATATAATATTTATGTTGGTATTGCCAACCTTGATCTGAATGCAATATTAAGTTATTTAGTATTGGAAATTTGTTAAATGCTTTCATTAGCATATTAGATATTTGCTCTAAATTAGGACTTAAGGATAAGTGATAAGAGATTATTTCATTTGTATACATATCAAGTATTGGAGAAATGTAGCATTTACCCCATGAAAAGTTAAATTGAGATACATCAGTACTCCATTTTTGTAATGGCTTATTAGCTTTAAAATTTCTGTCTATTATATTATCAGCAATCTTTCCTACTTTCCCTTTGTATGAATGACATTTTTCTCTAAGTCTTTTACCAAATAGTTTTAATTCATGCATTATTCTCTGTACTTTTTTATGATTTATTGTATATCCTTGATTCAATAATTCCCTATATACTCTTCTTACACCATATCTTCCTTTATGATTGTTAAATATATCAAATATTTTATTTTCTATATTTTTATTTCTAATCTTAACAGCATCAACTTTATTAATTTCAAAGTAGTATGTTGATTTTGGCAAATCGATAGCTATTAAAAGATATTTTAGTCTGTAGCCTTTTTCTTTGAGTTTTTTGACAATCGCTGCTTTTTCTCCTTGAGTTGCGCAGCGTAGTTCTTTTCTCTCAAGGCGATTTCTTTTTTTATTATTTCATTTTCTGCCTTTATATATTCATTTTCTGCTCTCAATCTTATGAGTTCTTCTCTTTCGGATTCATTAAGTTTTTTTGCTTCATGGATATTCGTTTTTTTCATGGTTGTATTCTTAGGTTTACGACCTTTCTTTTTATTTACAAGACCATTATATCCATAAATTTTATACTTGTTAACCCATGAATAAAGTTGTCCACGATTAATTCCTATTTCAATTGCTACAGAACCTATTGTGTTTCCAGCTAATACTTTGCTTACCACTTCTAGCTTTTCATCAGTTGTCCACTCGATATTATTTCCATGTTTTAAAATTTCTGGACCATGCTTTTCTTCTAACTTAAACCATTCTTTAATTGTGTCATGAAATCTCTTTTCTTTAACTCCTTCAGGTGTATCCGCCCATCTTCCTTCTCTGTACAACTGTACGCATTCTTTTTTAAATTCATAACTATATTTCATAAAAATACCCTCCTTACTGGTTTGTCCAGTAAAGAGGGTACATATCATTATGAGGTAGTCGTTTTTAATTTATATCTATTTATTTTTATCCGAAATATATTCCGAAAAACTGTGCTACTGATGCTAGTATTATGAATATGTGCCATATTGAATGGAAGTATTTTCTTTTCTTAGCGTAGAAGTAGACTCCGATGGAATAGAGTATTCCTCCCGACAATATGAGTATGAATGAAAGCATTCCAGAGATTTGGATGACATTTTTCATAAGTAATACAGACATCCATCCCATTACTACGTAAAGTATGAGTGATTGCTTTTTGTATTTTTCTTGGAGATTTTTCTTGAATATTGTGATTTTGAGGATTATTCCTACTAGTGCTATAAGCCAAACGGCTACGAGAAATCCTACTCTTTGTGCGCCTTGTAACACTCTAACTATTATTGGTGTGAATGTTCCAGCTATGCAGATGAATATTGCGGAGTGGTCAAAATATCTGAGGACTTTTTTTGCTTTGGTGTTGGTGATGGCGTGATATAGCGTGGAGAATAGGAACATCAGCATTAGGCTTACTCCGTAGATTATGTTTGCAATTATGAGTGGAGGGTTGCCTTGTGATTTTATGATTAACAATACCATGAACGCTATTGCTATTAGAACTCCCACTCCATGTGTTACGGAGTTGAAGATTTCTTCGCCTATTGTGTATCTTTTTTTAGTTTGTTGCATTAATTCCTCCTTGTTTCGTAATGATTTAATTTTATTACTTAAATATGGTTATTTTATGAGTGTGTGGTTTGTGGGTGATGTGATGATAGAAATGGCAAATGTGTGTGAATTAGGATATAATTGATGTAACGAATGATGAAAAAGAGGGAATTATGAGATATAGATTATATAATGCAGATGATTATGACAGATGCTGTGATTTGTTGAGAGATTCTAATATGAAGTACAGTTTTTCTGAGAAGAGCGATGTGAAATTGTTTGAGGACATTGTGAAATCGAAGAGTTTCTGTGAGGATTGTACTTTTGTATTGGAAGACGGAGATGTGATTTGTGGAATTGTGATGTTCACGAAATGTCGTGTGAGGAAGTTCGATGGGTTGTTGCTGTCGATTTTCTACGTTGACGATGAGCATTTGAGTGACGATAATGTGGATTTGCTTGTGGGAAATGCTGTCGATGATGTTATGAGTCGTGGTGTGAAATTTGTCTGCGTGATGGGTGAGCCTGATGTGTTCAGGAGATTTGGTTTCACGAGGGCGAGGGACTACGGGATTTTGTGTCCTTTTTATGTGGAGGATGATTATTTCATGGCGAGATGCGAGGATGGTTTTAAAACTTGTGGAGAGCTTAGTTATGCAAAGGAGTTTTTTGAGTAATGAAGATTAGTTTGTGTGCTATGGAGCAGCGTTTGAATGATAAGGTATTTAATATGAAGCAGATTGAGAAGTATGCGAGACAGGAAGCTGAAAATGGTGCTGACATGTGTGTGTTTGGGGAGAGTTTTCTGCAAGGATTTGAGTGTTTGAGTTTCGTGTACAAGGATGATGTTGGTGTTCCTGTGACGCAAAATTCGAATGAGATTACGGAGATTCGTAGGATTGCGAGGGAGAATGAGGTTGCGATTTCGTTCGGATATATTGAGAATGATCATGGTGCGTTTTATTCTTCGCAGATGACTGTGACGAAACGTGGGGAGATTTTGAACAATTATAGGAGAATGAGTCCTGGTTGGAAGGAACCTTCTGCTTGCAGCGATTACAGGGAAGGCAGCAAGTTGTATTTGTACAAGATGGATGGAGTTAGTTTTTCAACGTTGATTTGCGGGGACTTCTGGGATGAGGATTTGTATACTTATATTTCTATGATTGACTCTGATATTTTGTTGTGGCCTGTGTTTGTCGATTTTTCGGTGAAGGACTGGTTTAAGAATGAGTTTGAGGACTACAAGAAACAATCGCAGCTTGTGCCGATGCCGGTGTTGTTTGTGAATTCGTTTGTGGATGAGGACGACAGGGCGAAGGGTGGAGCTTATGTGTTTTACCAAGGGAAGGTTGTTGAGGAATTGGAGCCAGGAGAAGCGGGCGTGTTGAGGTATGAGTTTGTAAGGTGAGGTATGAGTGTTTTTTAGAAGAGATGTTGTTAGAGTTACTGTAGAGAGTTCGTGGCCAGGTAGACAGGGTTGAGTTGCAGGAATTAGGTTGTTTCATACCAGAATAAAAGGTTTAACTTCGCTCCTCTGGCTTCCAAAAATTGGTAAACTCTAATCTCGAAATCCTAAAATTTGAAGCTCGTGCTCCGCACTCAAGCGGACAAATTTTTGCCGGATTTCTGCGATTGAGTTTTCACAATTTTTTCCAGATGACTCGCTTAGTTAAAGCCTTTTATTCTAAAGGATTTATGTATAAAAGGTAATATTCAATGATAAGAATTATAACCGTATAATAATTGACACGTGAAATTTTACATAAAATAATGATAAGAAGGGATGGTGTTTGATGGGTAGGTTGATTGATGAGGAACTTTTGTCTAAGAAAAGGGCGATTGAGCTTTGGGACAAGGGTTTTATCAATGACTTTGAGGTTGGTACTTACAAGGGTTTGCAGGAGATTCACGGGTTTTTGTTTCAGGATATTTTTGATTTTGCAGGGAAGACTCGTGATGTGAATTTATCAAAGGGAAATTTTAGATTTACTAATATTTTGTATCTAGAAAGCAATTTGGCTATTATTGAGGGGATGCCTGAGGGTTCTTTTGATGAGATTATTGAGAAGTATGTGGAGATGAATGTGGCGCATCCTTTCAGGGAAGGGAATGGTCGTGCGACTAGGATTTTGCTGGATTTGATGTTGAAGAAGAATTTGAACAAATGTATTGACTGGACGATGGTGGACAGGGCTGATTATTTGAGTGCTATGGAGAGGTCGCCGGTGAATTCTTTGGAGATTAAGCACTTATTGAAGAATGCTTTGACGGACAAGGTTGATGACAGGGGTGTTTATTTGCGTGGTATTCAACAGTCGTATGTTTATGAGGATCTGAATCGATATGATATTGAGGATATAGAGGAGTAAGGGAGTAAGGTTTGAGTGTTCGTGTGAAGGTAGACAGGGACAGGTTTTTGTTGCGAGATTTACGTTGTTTCATACCAGAATAAAAGGTTTAACTTCTCTACTCTGGCTTTCAAAAATTGGAAAACTCTAATCTCGAAATCCTAAAATTTGAAGCACGCTACGCTTACGCGGTCAAATTTTAGCCGGATTTCTGCGATTGAGTTTTCACAATTTTTTACAGATGACTCGCTTAGTTAAAGTCTTTTATTCTAAAGGAATTTACGGATAAACTTAAGGCTTTCGCTGGAAATTGTGTGTGAGAATTCGTCAGGTGCATTGAAAAGCAAGGGTAAGTGTTGCGTAGGAAGCGGTTTTGCTCGAATATCTGGTCTACAGAAATTTGTGATTTCTAAATCTTGGTCTCCTAAAATTTGAAGCACGCTTCGCTTACGCGGTCAAATTTTAGCCGGAGCCCTTCGATTTGAAATCAGCAAAATTTCTTCCGAATGATATTCTTCGTCAAATCCTGCTTCCTACGTTAGCTTTTCTATCTACAACTTTATTTTTAATGAATGCATGAAATACCCAAAAATCGTGGATGCGAATTTGAAATTTTACTACAGATTTACATATCTCTAAACGAGAAAAGAAGCAGATTACTACAATTGCTGTAGAATATCATCTGGAGAAAATAAGTATAAATCCATGCGAAATAAACCGTTAAGAAATCTCACTGGTGCCAGAGCGAAGCTCGCACTTGAGATTTTAGGTTTATGAGCTTAGGATTTATTTATTTTCGTAAGCTAGATATTCGGGCAAATGTAGTTTTCTGCTTTGTATGAATTTATGATGCGTTGGCAATTTTGTTGGCAAAAAAATTAGGCACACTGTGTAGTGTACCTTTGTATAACCTAAAAATAGGTTTCTGTATCCTTAACTTATAAGGCTTTTGGTGAGTTTATTATACCACAAAATGAAAAAAAGAAGCTGCTTTGCAGCTTCTTTCCTAATTCTATTAAAATTTATCTACTAGATTTTCTAATGTTTCGAGTTTGATTTGTGGATTCCATTCTGATCCGCTATCTTCTAGTTGTTTGATATATGCTTGTTTGTCTTCTTTGTAGTAGTCCATTGTGTTTTTCAATGCTTTGACTGCCATTTTGAAGTTTTCTGTGTCTTTTACTTCTGAGACTTTTTTGATGAAATATTGTTGTGATTTTTCTGGTTTTGTTTCTAGGAATTCGCATCTGTTGACTATTTCTGTGAATAGTCTGTCCATTTTAAGTGATGCTCCTGCTGTTCCTACTTCGTATTTTTCTAATCTTTCTACGAATTCATCTATTGTTGCTTTTTCATCATCTGTAAGTTGTTGGTCGTCTTTTTGTGTATCTTCTTTTTTGTCAGCATCTTCTTTTTTATCTTCTTTATCTTCTTTTTGTTCTGTTTTATCAGTGTCTTCTTTTTTGTTTTCTTGTGTGTCGGCTGCTGTATCTTTTTTGCTGTCTTCAGCTGTTGATGTTGTTGTATCAGGTTTAGTTAATGATTGTTCGCTGCTGCAGCTTGATAGCGATACTGAAGCGATTAATGCAAGTAATAATCCAAATTTTTTGATGTTTTTCATAAAATCCTCCTCCGATTTCTTTATATATATTATACCACTATTTCGATTTTTCAATCAGGAGAATGTCTACAATATAGCTACGATTATACTAAGATGCCTATTATTATGGTGATGATGAGAAGCATTATGATGTGAACTACGATGTCCAGGTAGACTGCGGCTAATAATTCTATTAGGTAGGTGTTGATTTTGGAGTTGAGGTTAGATTCTGCTGGTATTACTGTCCAATTGACTTTCATTTTGTTGCAGATGAGTTTGGTTCTGAATGCGTGGAAATTGTTGGTGATGACGCAGACTTTTTTTCTGTCGTATTCTGCATCTTGCTGTTGTATGAGTGTTTTTACGTATTCTATGTTTTGAATTGTGTTCATGGCAAGTTTTTCCAATAAAATATCTGTGTCTTGGATGTTGTTTTGGACGGCGAAGTTTTTCATGGCTACGGATTCTTCGATGTCTCCGTTGGATTTGCCACCGGAAAATATCATTATGCTTTTGTTGGTTCTGTAGTAGGTAAATGATGTGAGCATTCTTTGTTTGATGAGATCAGAGAGTTCGATTCCTTTCATGGATCCTCCAAGGACTATGATGTAGTCAAAATCTGTGGCGATTTTTTGATATTTGATGATGAGGTTTCCGAGTAGGTGTGACAGTACAATCAAGCTGAGATACAAATTCATTCCTATTATGTATTTGTAAAGGTCAAATATTTTGAACAGGTTTATTGCTATCATTGCGATGTATAGTAAACTTGCCGATAAGTGAAGTGCGATGTTGGCTTTGACTTTTGCTTTTTGGTAGAGTCTGTATGATATTATCGCAAGGATAAATAAATTTGTGATTAGGTTGATCGCTATGATTATGTTCAAGATTACATTAGAATTTGGTGCAAATATTAGTCCGATGACACTAATTGCGAACAAAACGGTGCTTGTCGCTGTGAACATGCTTATGAAGTTGTCTGTGGCTGCGATTATTAAAAGTATCGCAGATATTAGTAGTAGTGTGTACATGTGTATTCCTTTCACGAAAAATTATATCACACATTGTGGGGTTGGTTGATGATATAATCATATTAAGAAGGGGGTTTTTATGAGAGGGTTAGTGTTGGAAGGCGGCGGAGCGAGGGGCTGCTATCAGATTGGCGCTTACAAGGCGTTGGTGGAAATGGGAATTGACTTTGATTATATCGTAGGAACTTCGATTGGAGCTATCAATGCGGCTATGATTTGTCAGGGCGATTGGGAGATTGCGTATAAATTGTGGGAGAATTTGACTTACGATGATGTGATTAGCGTAAAGGACAATGATGTCAATTCTATAATGAAGGAGAGGCTTTGCTTAGAAAATGCAAGGGATAAGCTGAACTTGGCGAAGGATTTTTTTGATAACAAGGGTTTCGGGGTGGAGCCTTTGAATGAGTTGTTGAGCGAATATATTGATGAGAAGAGAGTTCGTGAATCTAAGATGAAGTTCGGGCTTAATACTGTTGATGTGGAACAAAGAAGGGTTTTGAATTTGTTTATTGACGATATTCCACAAGGTCACTTGCTAGATTATTTGCGTGCGAGTTCCAATTTGTTGGTGTTTAAGCAAGAGAAAATCGACGGGAAGAAGTTGATTGATGGTGGATATATGGAGAATAATCCGTACAAGATGATTGATGATGTGTGTGATGAGATTGTGCTTGTGTCGTTGAAGCCGTATTTGTTGACGAATAAATTGAAGAGAAATCCGAAATACACGATTATTAAAACGTGGGACAGGGACTTTCCGAAAGTTTTGGAGTTTGAAAAGGAAAAGATGCGATACGGGCTGAAGCTTGGATATGATGATACTATGAAGGTTTACGGAAAAATTAGCGAATAAAATTATTGAAGATATTGAAATTGTGATAAAAACTGAAAATTATGTAGAAAAAAATTTTAGTTAGTTGTATAATATTTAATATAGAGAATTTTTGAAAGAAGGAGGTCTGAATAATGAGCATTAAAATTAATAATGAAGTAGTTGAAATGATGCTATATTTCTGGCAATCAGCGTCAGAAGGTCAAAAGGTTGCAGAATCTTTTATCATTGATGTGGCTAATAGAGACGAAATGAAATTAATATACAATGACAAATTTGATGAGGAAGCTGTTAGAAGAGTTTTATCATCTATTACAAACAAAGAGCTTTTGAATGGTGGAAGTCCTGAAGAAAAAAGATTCTGGAACAACAACATGTGGATGATGGAAGATATGGGTGTGGTTGAAGCCATGGTTGACCCTATCAAACATTTGAACCTTGATGATGTTGAAACAGACAAGAAGGAATTGATTTTCGTTCCAGGTCATATTGAAGAACACTATGATTTGGGAGACAAATTAGTTGTGAACTTCTTCAAGGTATCTGTGGATATTTTTGGTGGCACAGGTGCTGTTACTATGGATGGAGAAGATTTCAGAGAACACATCATTAAATTATTGCAAAAATAGAATTTGCTATTTGGGGCTCTTTATGAGCCCTATTTTTTATTGCAAAAGTAAAGGAGTAAGTATGTTAAAAAGATATAAGTGGTTTATTGATTACTACAAGAAAAGCTACATAATCGCAATTATCGCACTTATTTTTGATTATGCTTTCAAGTTGATTTTGCCGTACATGATTGGTAATGTGGCGGACAATATTTTCAACAAGAATGTGACAGCTGAAAATTTGAAGATTAATTTGGGAATTTGCTTGGTTGCAAGTGTGTTGTGTTATGTGGTTAGCGTTGTGTGGAATTTGAATGTGTTTAGGGGCGATGACACGATTAGGTATTTGGTGACGACTAGGTTGTACGATAAATATTTGAAACAATCGCCGGAGTTTTTCGAGAAGAATTCCACGGGGTCTTTGATGGGGAAGGCTACAAATGATCCGTACGCTTTGGGAGATTTTGCGGGATATGGTTTGATGAGTTTATTCGATTCGACTTTTTATCCTATTTTGATAGTTATCGTGATGATTGTGACGACAGATTTCAGGTTGACTTTGTTGAGTGTGCTTCCACTTCCAATACTGGTTGTGGTGAGTAATAAAATCGGCAACAAATTGAATACGACTTTTGATGAGTCGCAAAAATCGTTCGATAAGATGAATGATCAGACTTTGGAAACTGTAAGTGGTGTGCGTGTGGTTCGTGCAAATAATTTGAAGGATTTTCAAAGAAAGAAGTTTCAAGACAGAGCGGATGATTTGTACGAAAAAAACATGGCGACTGCAAAGTTAATCGCATGGTATGGCCCAATCCAAAAGCCTATAGAGGTTATGACGTACGTTCTTGCGATTTCTTATGGAACTTATTTGATACGAACTGGTAGTATTACTGTGGGTAGATTGATGAGTTTTATGTTTTATTTGAATTTGTTGATTTGGCCGATGATTGGCATGGGCGATTTCATCAGCGTGAAGAAGCAAGCCGATGCGAGTATGGACAGGATTCAAGAGGTGTGGGATTACAAGGAAAACATTGTGAATAAACCTGATGCTGTTGATTTGAAGGAAAATCCTACGATTGAGTTTAGGAATTTGTCGTTCAAGTATCCGACTTCGAAGGAGAATGTTCTCAGTGATATCAATTTCTTAATTACACCTGGAAAAACGTTGGGAGTTTTGGGAAAAACTGGAAGCGGTAAGACTACTTTGTTGAAGCAATTTCTTAGATTTTACGATGTAGAAGATGGAGAAATACTTCTGAATGATAAAAACTTGACCGACTATACTATCGAATCAGTCAGAGAGAGAATGGGTTATGTTCCACAAAACCATATGATTTTTTCGAAGACTATTGGCGAAAATATCAAGCTTACAAACAAGGATGCAACGGATGAAGAATTTATGGAAGCTATACGAATGAGCGATTTTGAGAAGGATTTGGATAAGCTTGTGAATGGAACGGATACGTTGTGTGGAGAAAAGGGAATTAGTTTGTCGGGCGGTCAAAAACAAAGGATTGCGTTGTCGAGGGCTTTGATAAAGAATCCGGATATTTTGATTATGGACGATTGCATGAGTGCTGTGGATGGAACAACGGAGAAGAATATTTTGGATAATTTCATAAAAATTCGCTCCGGCAAGACGAATATAATCGCAACTCACAGGATTAGCCAAGTGAAGGATGCAGATGAGATTATCGTTCTTGAAAACGGCAGAATAGTTGAAAGAGGGACTCACGACTCTTTGATGAAACAAGATGGTTGGTACAAGGAGCAATATTTGAGACAGACAGTGGAGAGTGCTTATGAGAAAGAGTGTGACGAATAGAATTATAAAATACTCCCTAAACGAGAAGAAAAACTTGACGATAGGGATGGTGTTTACGGTGTTGATGACTGTGTTCGAGATTATCGGGCCGATTATATTGGCGTATATCATCAACAATTTACTTACAGGAGAAAAACTTGTATACAATATTAGAAAATTAGCGTTGGTGTTGTGCTTGTATGCGGTGGTTTTCTTCGTAGATTCACTGTGGAAGTACAATTCTACGGTGTATTTGGAGAAAACTGCGAACAAAATCGCACGCAGAATGCAGATGGATGTGTACGATCACATTCAAAAAATGCCGATATCATTTTACGATAATTTACCTGCTGGGAAAGTTGTCAGCAGAATTACGAACGATACGAAAACTGTGAAGAGTTTTTACCAAATGGTGTTGGCACAGCTTATGGTAAGCGTAATTGTGAGTATTTTTATGATTGCGATGGTGCTTATAACTGACACGAAAATCGGGATTATTGTGTGCCTATTTTTCCCAATTATGTTTTATATTTTTAAGAAATTTCTGCAAAAATCACGTTTTGCATTTACAAACATGAGAAAATACATCAGCGAGGAGAATGCGAAAATCAACGAAACAATCAATAATATCGAGATAATCAAGGCGTTTAATTTGGAAGATGATTTCAGTAAGGATTATGAAACTTCTGCGAAAAATGTGTATGATTACGGGTATATGGTGACCAGGGCTTATGGTACGATGAGCTACAATGTGTCGCAGCTTCTCAGAAACTTTGCGACGATTACGATACTTGGGATTTACGCGTACAATGTTTTGACTGGAAATACTGATGTAAAATTGGGGAGCATGTATTTGACTATGGAATACACTTCGAGGACTTTCTTGTACATCAGTAACTGCGTGGAAAGAATGGGTTCGTTGGAGCAATCGTTCAGTGCAGCAGAGCATGTGTTTGAATTGTTGGATACTGAGGTAGAGGAGTTTCCAGAACGAGAAATTGGCGACATCAAGGGCGATGTGAAGTTTGAAAATGTGGATTTTTCGTATATTGAAAACGAACCTGTGCTTAAAGATTTGTCGCTTGATATAAAAAGCGGAGAAAGTGTTGCATTTGTAGGGTTTACTGGAAGTGGCAAGACTACGATTATCAATTTGCTTTTAGGATTTTATAAGCCTCAAAAAGGTACGATTAAAATCGACGGCAAGAACTTCAATGACTACAGCGTGGATTCTATAAGAGAGAATATTTCCTTGGTGCCACAAGATCCGGTGCTTTTCATGGGAGATGTTAGGAGTAATATCAGGCTCGACAAGGATTTTGCAGATGAAGAAGTGGAGAATGCGTTGAGGGATATCGGTGCAGACAGGTTGATAGATTTCAGAAATGGTCTTGATGAAGAAGTCAAGGACAATGGAGCAAGTTTCTCTGCTGGCGAAAAGCAGCTTATAGCATTTGCGAGAAGTTACATCACCAATCCGAAGATTTTGATATTGGACGAGGCGACTGCAAACATCGACACGCAAACGGAATCTGTGATTCAATACGCGATTGACAAATTAAAACAAAACAGGACTACATTTATAATTGCTCACAGATTGTCTACGATTAAAAACGTGGATTGCATTTACGTGTTGGACAAGGGTGTTATTGTAGAAAAAGGAACGCACGAAGAATTGTTGGCGAATGGCAAGATTTACACGAGAATGTATCGTGAACAAAACAAGAAGGGCTAATATGAGTGGTAATAGAAAAGCAGGGATTTTGTGCCCTGTGTTCAGTTTAAGTTCAAAATATGGAATAGGAAGTTTTGGTGAGAGTGCGTATGAGTTTGTGAGGTTTTTGAAGAAATCAAAGCAAACTTACTGGCAAATATTGCCACTTGTTCCGATTAGTTCTGATGGCAACAGTCCGTATTTGTCGCCGTCAACTTTTGCTGGAAACTACATGTACATCGACATCGACAAGTTGATTGAGGATGGTTTGCTGACGAAGAGTGATGTTCGTGGCTACAAATTCGAAGATGATTTTGTGGATTACGATTATGTGGCAAAATCAAAGGATGAGATTTTACGAAAGGCTTTTGAGAACAACCAGATTTTGAAGATAATCGACACAGAAAATTTCTCTGAGCGTGAACTTGTTCGTGGGTTTTGTTTGTTTCAGGCTTTGAAAAAGTATTTTAATGACAAATCTTGGTTGGAATTTCCAGATGATATAAAATACCGAAAGAAGAAAAGCGTCGATTATTACGAGAAATTGTTAAAAGATGAGATTGAATACAATATGTTCGTACAATGTTTGTTTTACAAGCAGTATTTCGAATTGAAAAATTACGCGAATGATTTGGGGATAAAAATATTTGGAGATTTACCGATTTATGTGTCGAAGGAAAGCAGCGATATGTGGCAAAATCCCGATATGTTTGTGGTGAACGAGGATTTGTCACCGAAATTGGTAGCAGGTGTTCCTCCGGACAGATTTTCTGAAACTGGGCAATATTGGGGGAATCCCGTGTATGATTGGGATTATTGTGAGAAGACTGGTTTTGATTGGTGGTTGAAAAGGTTGAATCATAATTTGAAAATGTACGATGTGCTTCGTCTGGATCATTTTAGAGGATTTGAAGCTTTTTGGGCGATCAATGCATCGGAAAACACTGCTGAAAACGGACACTGGATTAAGGCAAAGGGCGAGGAGCTTTTTGAGATTTTGAAAAAAGAAAACTTGATTGACAGGATTGTTGCCGAGGATTTGGGTTTGATTACTGATGATGTTATCAATCTGCGTGATAGATTTGGGTTCAAGGGTATGAAGGTGATGCAGTTTGCGTTTGATGTGAATGAGGAATCGGATTATTTGCCACACAATGTGGGCGAAACCACAGTGTATTACACTGGAACTCACGACAATCAAACGCTGAAGGGATTTGTTAATAGCAGAAGTTCTGATGAACTTGATTACATTAAAAATTATGTGAATTTAGATGATGTTGAAATGTCTATGATAAAGGTTGCTTACATGACGAGGGCCGATTTGTGTATGTGTCAGATGCAGGATTTCTTGGATTTGGATGATGATTACAGGACGAATACGCCGAACACGTTGGGTAATTGGACGTGGAGAATGAAAAAAGATTGGCTTACGGATGAGCTTGAATGTAAAATTTCTTCGATTGTGAAACTCTACAACAGGGATTAGTTGAAGTAAAATGATTATAGGTATATAATTTAATTTGCAGCAAATTATTAGGAGGAGTTATGAAGAAAGTTCTTACGATTGCAGGTTCTGATTGTTCAGGCGGAGCGGGAATTCAAGCGGATATCAAGACTATGTCGGCACACGGGGTGTATGCGATGAGCGTTATTGTTTCGGTGGTCGCAGAGAATACTTTTGAGGTGGTGTCGATTGAGGATTTGCCCGATACGATTATAAAGGATCAGATTGATTGTATTTATAATGATATGGGAACTGACGCTGTGAAGATCGGGATGTTATCGAACAAGAGGATTATGAGTTGTGTTAGGGATAAATTATTGAAATACAAACCAGAAAATGTGGTGTTGGATCCTGTGATGTATGCAAAACACGGCGCTTGTTTGATGCAAGAAGATGCGATTGATTTGTTGATTGAGGATTTGATTCCTTTGTGCACTTGTATAACTCCGAATATTCCAGAGGCAGAGAGAATTAGTGGAATGAAAATCGACGGTGTAGACGATATGAAAAAAGCAGCTGTGATTATTCACGATATGGGAGCGAAATACGTTCTTGTGAAGGGCGGTCATCATGTGGGAGATGCGATTGATATTTTGTATGATGGCGAGAATTTCCACGAATTTGTGACTGAAAAGATTGACACGAAGAACACTCATGGGACTGGTTGTACGCTTTCAAGTGCGATCGCTAGTAATTTGGCGCTTGGAAAATCGATAGATGACGCTGTGAAATTCAGCAAGGAATACATTACTAATGCTATTAAGCATGATTTGCATATTGGCAAGGGAAATGGGCCGACAAATCATTTCTACAAATTTTTTGAAGGAGAGTTGGAAAATGAATAAGGAATTTAACTTAGGGTTGAACTTGGTCACGAATAAACAAACTCTCAAGGGAAGGGATTTATCAGAGACTATTGAGATTGCGCTGAAAAATGGTGCAGATTCTGTGAGACTCAGAGAAAAAAACATGGACACGAGAAGCATTATGCGCGAGGCTTTTAGGATAAAAGAGATTACTCAAAGCATGGGCAAACTTTTGATTGTGAATGACAGGGTTGATATTGCTAAGGCGTGCGATGTCGACGGAGTGCATTTGGGACAAAAGGATATGCCGATTAAGTATGCTAGGGAGATTCTTGGTGACAATAAGATTATTGGGATTAGTTGTCACACGTTGGAACAAGCGTTGGAGGCACAAGAGGCTGGCGCTGATTACATTGGTGTGGGGGCGATTTTTCCGACGTTCACTGGAGATGATTTCGTGAGGGTTTCCATTGACACGTTAAATGAGATTTCTGAGAAGATTCACATTCCAATCACTGCGATTGGTAGCATTAACAAGAACAATATTAGGATGATTTTCGACTGTAATGTGGATTCTGTGTCATTGACATCGGCAGTTTTTTCGACGGGAGATGTAGCAGCATCAACACAAGAGTTGAAACAAAAATTCGATATGATTTTGAGTAGATAACGAGGGGTGCGAGGGCACCTCTTTTTTGATGCGGTGAAGGTGTCGCAGGACATAGACGTTGTACAGGGACAAGGGGAAAGTAGAAAACCAGTTTGCAAGACATAGACACATGACATGGACAAGTAAACACAAAAACTCGTAAACCACTCATCTGTCTACAAAAATTGATAAATTCATCGCTCATGAAACTAAAATCGCAAACTCGCTGACGCTCA
>OIFD01000132.1_pt1 | contig 39465 bp, 35 predicted proteins | sample 1582021 | NCBI WGS metagenome assembly OIFD01 (sample SAMN07501059, study PRJEB24779) | human gut metagenome | isolation source: stool | host: human infant | place: USA: Pittsburgh, PA | reverse complement strand
TTAGGTTACAAATATCTGAACTTTCAGATTTTAGTAATAAAAGTATATTTTTTAAAAATCAAAAAAATATCAGCTCATAACCTATCAGGAGGAGCTGATACACAAAACTTTTCACATGCCCATTATAAAACTTTATAATCTTTATTCAAAAAACCACCTTATTAGAACATATTTCCAATCAGGTGGTTTATCTTTTAAAACAAATAGATTTGATCAAAAAATAAGGTAATACTTTATTCATTATATTTGGTAACAATTTATTATCGAAGCTTATTATAATTATCTATTACAGATAATATATCGCATGGTGATTTTACAACTACGTCAGCAGAATTCAACAACATTTTTTCTGTTCCGACACCAGATAAAACACCTATTGAAAGTCCAGCGTGTTTTCCTAATTGCATATCTATGTCAGAGTCACCTACAACTGCAACTTCATTCATATCTAGAGAAAATTTTTTGCAAAAAGCTTGTAACGCTTGTGGATTCGGCTTATTCAAATATCTATCTCCACTCCCTAAGAATTCAATATATTTTTCTAATTTAAGAATTTGAAAGCAAAACCTAGCTTGACGGTAATTATCTGCAGTAATTACACCGATTTTTATGCCATCATTTTTTAATTCATTGAATAATCCATCTAAATCACAGGTCTCCTTAATCATGTTAGAATGACTTTTTAAATATTCAGAAAAAAATTCTTCCATATTTTCATAAATTTCATCCTCAGAATTTAAAATATACATACTAATCACTTCAAATAATTCATCCATCGTCCCCGATGCTAGAATACTATTTTCTCTAATTGTCGAATCACTTTTTATTCCGATTTTTTCTCTTATATCTTCTTTTACTTCTTCAGATAATGAATATTCATTGAATAGTTCTTCAACTGCACATCGCCATATATCTGAAAACTCCATCAACGTACCATCTTTATCAAAAATTATCCCTCTAATTTTCATATTTTTTTACCATTAAGTCTTTCCAGTATTTCATACTTTGAGTTTTTTTATCTCGATTAAAGAATATCGGATTAGTAAACCCATACAAATTATCATCTTCGTCAGTTATATCAAGTCTAATCCAATGATATTTTAAATCTATTTCTTGATTCAATTTTGATACTAATCCTTTTTCTTTCAAAATTGTCTTTCCATCGATAATCCAATTATGGTATAGATCAAGATCATGAAATATTCCGTTAGTTAGTTTGCTTTCTAACAATACTTTTCCCTCAAAAGAGTTATTTTCTCTATTCAAGCCGTGTGTATTAAGGTCAATAAAATCTTTTCTCGATACTACGACATCTCCTTGTATAAGAGCTTGTTTTAAATCATTCCAAGAATTACCTTTTGAATATAAATATGTTTTTGGATCTCCCAATATAGAAGGATATTCAGAATTTGCATATTTTTCATTTGGTCTCAAATGCGAGTCACTACCTCCTATTCCCACAACCTTGAATCCATCATTCAGTAGACAATTCCATTTGTCTATTGCATCATTAGTTGCATTTATGGATGTTTTATATGTTGGATCATTAATTATTTCCAAGATTTTAACATATTCAAGCGGCAAATCACCTAACAAAAAATCCCAAGGAGGCATGAATGGATGATTTATTGATACTATAGAGTATTTCTCAGCCTCCTTAATTATTTCTATAAGTGAAGTTTTATTCTCTATCTCAAATATAGAATGTTCTTCAAACGGATTTTTTTCTGAAAACAATAAGTTAATATGACCATAACTTGATGTAATCTCAACGCCTGGATATATAAATACATCATCAGATTTGGGCCATTTATAATGAAAAATATTATGGTCTGTTGGAATAAAAAAATCAAGATTCTGTTTTTTAGCTATATCATTATTCTCTTCTCTAGTCATTTTACCGTCTGAAAATATAGTATGTGTATGAAAATCACCTGCATACCATTTCATTTCATCATATATGGTATGTTCAGATATTTTTGGTCGTTCAATTAAACTTATTTCTTTTAATTTATGGTTAAATTCATCCTCTTCTTTTACTAGTATACTTGCTGTATTAGACTCAACCTCTCCATAAATTGCGTATTCTATTGTCCATTCACCTTGAAAAGTTTCACTTGATTTTAGTGTTTTGCAACAAGGAGAAGTATAATCGCTTATTGTAGATATGCATCTTGTGCCATCTTTTGAATTAGTAACAATCTGTCCATACAAATTCTTGTCCGGTCCAAATAAATACATAAATAATAAATTTTTATTGTTTTTCCAACTTATCGATATTGTGATTACATTACATTTTATATTGAAAGTAATTTTATCATATTTTTTTTTGAGATTTGTTTCTAAGAAATTATTCCTATCATTATTAAACAATAATCTATCTTTCATTAGTTATCTCCAAAAATTATCATATTTCATTCAAATTTCTATTCGAACAATCTATTTATTAATCTTATCTAGTGCTTCTTGAGCTACTTTTTGAGCTTCATCCAATGCTTGTTTTGTTGGAATATTTTGTAACTCGATTTTATCTGCTGCAATACTCAAAGCATCAGTAATCTTTCCTTTTGTTGGGTCAATAAATACTGGTGTAGCTTCAAGTGCTTGTTGATATGGTACAATTGCATAAGGATTTTCTTTTGTAAAAGCTTTGTAATCCTCATCCTCCATAGCGCTTTTTCTAACTGGAATGTATCCTGTTTTCATTGACCATTTTGCAGAAATTTTTGGACTAGTAAAGTATGATATCCATTCAAATGCAGCTTGTTGTTGTTCTTTAGAAGCTGCTTGTGGTACAACTAAATAATGTCCTCCAGCTTGTGGCTTTCCGGGTTTTCCATTCAATCCTGGTTGAGGACATGATCCAATAATTTTAAAATCCAAATCACCTTTGTCCCCTGAAGATCCTGTATAACTCATAGCTTGTCCGCCCATTACATTATCAATTGTTCTGTACCAGTATTCCCATCCTTGTCCTCCGGATTCAATCTTTGCAGTTTTGTTTTCAAAAATTTGTTTTCTAATAAAATCCCAAGATTCAATCCATTCAGGTGAATTTATTGTAACTTTTTTTCCATCTTCACTAAGGATTGATCCTCCATTGCTCAAAGCTATATCGATAAGATTATCAGCACCCCACATTGGAAGATGTCCCCATTTTGTAACACCTTTTTTTTGTATTTCTTTAGATGCTTCATATACTTTTTCCCAAGAAGAATAAGCATCTTCTGGCTTAATGCCCGCTTTATTTAATAAATCTTTTCTATAATACATTACTTGTGTTGTTCCATATGCAGGTATCGCATAAATTTTACCATTAATCTTTGCCGGTTTCATTAGTACATCAAGATAATCAGATTCTGGTGTCTTATCATTCATGAATGTGGATAAATCTACAGCTATTTGTGATTCAGCCATTTCAGAAATCTTACTTCCTATAAAAACTGCTGGTGGTTGTTTGGCAGCTATAGCAGCTTGAACTTTTTGATACGTTTCGTTGTAATCGGCTTGTTGTACCCCTACAACCTTTACTTTATCTTGTGATGCATTAAAATCTGCAATAATTGATTCCATTGTCTGACCTGCAACAGACCCTAATCCATACCAAAATTGAATTTCAACCTTTTCCTTTTTGCTGCTATCTTCTGATGCAACATTAGAACCACTGCTATTTTCATTTTGTGCTTTTTTAGCAGATTCTGAACAACCTGTAAGCATTAATATACCACAAAGTATCATTAATAAAATTTTTCTTAATTTTCTCATTTTTTCCTCCTAAATTTTTATCCTTTTATCCCGCTATCGCTTATTCCTTCAATAAACCACTTCTTTAAAATTAAAAATAAAATTAATAGTGGTAATACTGATATAGTGTTTGCAGCCATCAACATCGGTAAATTCTGTGTGAAATTTCCCTTTGAATTAAAGAAAATATTTAATCCCACACTTATAAGATAATTTTTCTTACTGTTTGTTATTAGTGATGGCCACATATAGTTATTATACATAACAACAAACTGTATCAATGCTGTTGTTAATATTGTAGATTTAGAAAGTGGAACCATAACTTTCCATAGTATTTGCCAATTATTTGCTCCATCCATTTCAGCTGCTTCTATCATTTCTTTAGGTACAGAAGAAAAAGTTTGGTAAACCATATATATCGTAAACACACTTGCCACATTAGAAATAATAATTCCTGGTATTGTATCAATTAAATTCATCTTTGCAAGGATAACATAACTCGGAACATATGTTGCTGCTGCTGGAAGCATATATGTCAAGAGAATAGATCCAAACAAAATCTTTTTACCTTTGAAATCAAACTTCGATAAGCCATATCCCATCAAAATCCCAAGCAATAGTTGTAAAACAACTATTGCAAATGCTGTTATAATACTATTAATTATATAAAGATCGAATGGTGCTTTTCCCAATGCACCTATGAAATTTCTAAAATCTAATACTTCAGGAAACAGGTTTAATGGTTGTTGAATAATTTTATTTGCTGTTTTAAAAGAATTTGTAGCCATCCATAATAGCGGAAAAAAAGCTAATATACTTACAAACGCTAATAATAATAAATTGATTATTTTTTTTATTTTATTCATTTCAGCTCCTATTTTACTAGTTTCTTTTGCATATAGAACATGATGCTAGCTAGTATTCCTGTGATAATTACCATTATTATTGCAATAGTTGTAGCTTTGCCCATATTAAATTGTTCAAATGCCATCTGATAAAATAAGTATAATAATGTTCTAGTTGATCCAGCTGGACCTCCTCTAGTTAGTACAGAAATCTGATCATAAGCCTGAATTGAATTTATCAGACTTATGATTCCTAGAAACAATGTCGTCTTTATTGTTAGTGGAAAATAAATATATTTAATTTTTTGGAGTGAGTTTGCTCCTTCCAAATTACAAACTTCAAATAAATCTTTTGGTATTTTACTTATTGCATCTGAATAATACAGCATCGCCCATCCAGCTGTTTTCCAAACAGTAACTATCATAACAGCTATAAGCGCATATTTAGAATCCATTAGCCAATTTGGACCATTAATTCCCAAAAATTTTAAACAATAATTAATTAATCCAACACTAGGCCTGAACATCCAACTCCATACTATACTCATTGCAACCATTGGAGTAATCCATGGCGAAAATAAAAATCCTTGAAAAATATCTTTTCCTTTTTTTACTTTCTCGATTATTAGGGCCATTAGAAAACCAATTATTAAAGTCGGGCATACTGTTCCAAAACCAAATAAAATTGTATTCTTTAAAGCTTGCCAAAATTCTGAACTTTTAAGTATCTCTAAATAATTTTTTAAACCAATTATATTAAATTTTGGACTAATATAATCCCAATCGGTAAAACTTATCATTAAAGAAATAATCATTGGAATGAACCAGAAAACCAATAATGGTAACAATGGAATAAGTATATATATTATGAAGTTAGGAACATTCAAACTATTTCTTTTAATGTCTTTTATTTTTCTATTATTATCTTGATCCTTTGTTACACTTTTTACATTGTCCATATTAATCCTCCAAAAATAATCTCATTTCTGTTTTTGGATCAAAAAACAATAATTTATTTGCATCAAATACAATGTTTAACTCGTCCTTATCTTTTATATATCTATTAGCATCTGTATTTATAGTAATCTTATTTCCATATAACTCGGCGTGAATATTATAATCAGCACCAAGCAATTCTATTAACTTCACCGGAACCTTAATTCCAGAATCATTATTAGAAATTTTGATGTTCTCGGGCCTAATTCCTAATACAACATCTTTAACAGAATCTTGGTTAACATCGCATATATAATTACTTGATTCATCATAGAATTTTGCGTCTTCAATTTTCCCTTTTATAAAATTCATCGGTGGAGACCCTAAAAATCCCCCGACGAACATATTATTAGGATTAGAGTAAAGTTCTTCCGGCGTCCCGACTTGTTGAATAATCCCATCTTTTAAACAAACAATTCGACTTGCCATGGTCATTGCTTCTGTTTGATCATGTGTTACATAAATAACTGTAGAACCTAAATTTTGTTGTAATTCTACTAATTCTTTTCTCATGTGAATTCTTAACTTTGCATCCAAATTTGACAAAGGTTCATCCATTAAAAATATTTCAGATTCTTTTACTATTGCTCTCCCTAATGCAACTCTTTGACGTTGACCACCAGATAACTCAATAGGTTTTCTTTTAAGAAAAGGTGTCAAACTCAACATTTCCGCTGTTTTTCGAATGCTCTTATCTCTTGTATTTTTGTCAACACCTCTGATTTTTAAACCAAATCCGATATTGTCATAAACATTTAAATGAGGATATAATGCATAGTTTTGAAATACCATGGCCGTTCCTCTATCCTTAGGAGCAACATCGTTCATTTTTTTTCCATTAATAAATAAATCACCTTCAGATATATCTTCCAATCCAGCAATCATTCTGAGTGTAGTAGATTTTCCACAACCACTTGGCCCTACAAAAACTATGAACTCTTTATCTTCTATCTCTAAATTAAAGTCGGTAACCGCAGATTTTTTGCTATTTTCATATCTTTTGTAAATATTTCTTAGAGAAATTTTGCTCATTTAACCTCCTTATTATGTGTTTTTCACAAATTTATATTTGTTTTTGTTGTTTTATTTTTGCTTATCTTTGTTTACTAATCTTATAATAATCTTTAGGTGTTAAATAATATTAATGTATTGGTAAAATATACGTAAATAATCTAAAATAAAACCATAAAAATTATTTTTAATATGCTATAATAAAAAAGAGGTGAAAATTTTAAAATACTATGCTAAAAAATGATAGATTAAATAAAATATTACGAGATTTAAATAAACATGGTAGCATCACAGTCCAAAATTTATCGAAAAATTTTAATGTTACTCCTGAAACTATACGCCGTGATCTAGAAACATTAGAAAATGAAAATAAATTAAAAAGAGTTTACGGAGGTGCTATTTTAATTGACGAAAACATTCCAGAATTTGATTTGATTACAAGAAAAACAATCAACATTGAAAAAAAAATAAATTTAGCTACTATAACTACTGACTTTGTTAAAGAAGGTTCTATGATAGCCCTAGACGACAGTACGACAAATGTAGAAATATCCAAATCATTAATAAAACAATTTAACAATATCTCATGTATAACGAACTCTCTGTCAATAGCACAAATATTAGCTACTAATCCTTCTATCAAAATATTACTTGCTTCTGGAAGACTTAATAATAAAGATTTATTTACATACGGATTATCAGCAATAAATTTCATCAAAATGTACCATCCAGATATATTTTTTATGAGTGCAAGTGGAATAAATTTGAAACACGGAATTATGGATTATGGATTTGATCAATATGATATAAAAACTACAATGAAGCAGGTCTCCTCAAAAACATTTTGTGTAGCTGATAGTACAAAATTTGGAAATACAGCAACTATTAGAGTTTGTAATTTTAATGAAGTTGATGGAATTATTACCGACCAGAATTTAGATTCTCAAATTAAAGAGAATTTCTCGGAATTGGGAATAAATCTTTTTTATCCGGAAAATAATTAATATTAATTGAAGTTATATTAAAATAATCCCCGCTATAATAAATAAATTAAAGCGGGGTCAATATGGATAATGTAATTTTGTATTCTATTTTACCTTCTTTTTTCTAGTAACTTTAAAATTAATCTCATAAACAAATTTATCTTCATCAATTGATATTTTACTTGTTCCTCCAAGCAACTCTATCAAATTCTTCGCAATATATAAACCAAGTCCACTACCTTCAGAGTGACGAGACCTTTCCCCTCTTACAAATTGACCCATCAATTCTTCTGCACTAACCTCAATTTTATTCTTGGATACATTAGAGAATTTGAGGATAATATTGTCATCGACTACATCACATTCTCCGTAAACTTTTGTGTTAGGTTTGGAATACTTCACAATATTACTGAAAATATTTTCGATTACACGAGATAACTTTGCACCATCTGTCATCATCAAAACAGTTTTCCTTTTATCATTATATTCGAATTCCAATCCCATCTTATTGAAATCAGAATCAAATTGACCGTAAACTTGTAATACTAATTCATTTAGTTCCACAACTTCCATTTCGATATCAATATTTCCCGTTCCAGTTTTGGAAGCATAAATCAAATCTATTACCATTGTTTTCAATCTTTTAGCATTATATTCTAGAATTTCTATATATCTTTTCTTTTCTAATTCATCAGTTTCGTGATTCAGCAAATCTACGTAATTTATAATGGAAGTTAAAGGCGTTTTGATATCATGTGAAATATTTGTGATTAGTTCCGTTTTCATTTTTTCTGAATTAATTTTATCTTGCATCGTGTTGATAACCGAATCATGCAAATGGTTTATAAGATACACAGAATCTTTGTAAATTTCATCATCTATGAACACATCAATATCTTTTCCAGAATACATAGCCTCCACTTTTTTGTTAAGCAGTATTTTGCCCAGATTATTAATCAAAATTGATATGTAAATTTTCGCTAAAATTGCACCGATGAATACAATCCCAAACAAATTCCTGTTTGCAACCATAATAGTCGCCATCGTATACATCAAAAATATCAAAGTTAATAATGACTCAACATAAATGTTGTAGTATTTTCCTTTGAAATTACTTATAAATTGATATATTAAAAAAGCATTTTTCTTCTTTTTGTAGATAGTTCTTACAACCTTAACCATTGAATAAACGAAAGCAAATATAGTATATATCAACGTTATGGCAACCGAAAAATTATATACATTAATTATATTTTCAATAAAAAATGATACAGTGAATACAAGAATGAAGCCAAAACTAAAATACAGTAGTAGATCTACCAGTTGTTTTTCAACATAACCATCGATAGAACGAAAACTTTTTTTAATCCAATTTATCATTAAATGTCCTCTATCTTATATCCCATACCATATACAGATTTAATCAAATCAGGTCTTCTAGGATTGATTTCAACTTTTTCTCTGAGTCTTGATATGTGGACTGAAACTATTTTTTTTACATCATAAGGTGGAGCTTCCCACACATTTTCATATATTTCTTCTGATGTGAATACTATTCCTTTGTTTTTCAATAAGAGTAAAATTATTCCATACTCATAAGGAGTTAACTTTATTTCTTCACCATCAATCAATACTTCTTTTTTGTCGTCGTTGATTGTCAATCTTCCAGCTGAGAATACATTTCCATTTAGAGAATTGTCCTTGCTAAGTTCCAATCTCCTCAAACATGATTTTATCCTAGCCAATAATTCTACAGCATCGAAAGGTTTAGTAATATAATCATCAGCACCCAAATTCAATCCCATAACCTTATCATTCAATTCGCTTTTTGCAGACAAAATTATAATTGGTGCATTTGATACTTCTCTTATTTTTTGTGTTAGTTCTAATCCGTCCATTCCTTCCATCATTATATCTACCAAAAATAAATCTATTTTATTCTTTTCCATTAATTCTAACGCATCATAGCCATTATAGGCTTTCAACACATTGTAATTATCTGTTTTTAAATATATTTCTATGGCTTTTACTATGTCTTTTTCGTCGTCGACAACCATAATATTGTACATAAAAATCACCTTCTTAACTTTTATTATACACTAAAAATCAGAAGGTGATTATTACAAAAATTTAACGATTCAATTTTGGAGCCAAATATTGCCCAGTATAAGAATTTTTCTTACTAATTAATCTTTCTGGAGTTCCTTGGAAGATAACTTGTCCTCCACCATTTCCTCCTTCAGGTCCCAAATCGATTATATAATCCGCGACCTTAATAACATCAAGATTGTGTTCAATAACAATAACAGTATTTCCTTGATCCACAAGTCTTTGCAATACTTCAATTAATTTATCAATATCTGCTGAATGAAGACCTGTGGTTGGCTCATCTAAAATATACACAGTTTTTCCTGTACTTTTTTTAGATAATTCACTGGCTAGTTTTACTCTTTGAGCTTCTCCACCGGATAATTCCGTTGAAGATTGTCCTAATTTAATATAACCCAAACCTACATCTTGTAAAGTTTGCAATTTATTTTTTATAGGAGGGAAGTTTCTGAAAAATTCTAACGCTTCATCAATCGTCATATCCAACACGTCGGCGATATTTTTGCCTTTGTATTTTACTTGCAAAGTTTCTCTGTTGTATCTTTTTCCTTTACAAACATCACATGGAACATAAACATCTGGTAAAAAGTGCATTTCTACTTTTAAAGTTCCGTCGCCTTTACAAGCTTCACACCTTCCACCCTTTACGTTAAATGAGAATCTTCCTTTTTGATATCCTCTCATATTTGCTTCAGGTGTTGACGCAAACAAATCTCTTATCAAATCAAATACTTTTGTATAAGTCGCTGGATTACTTCTAGGCGTTCTACCAATCGGAGATTGATCTATTTGTACAACTTTATCCAAATTTTCAATTCCAGTCGCCGATTTAAATTTACCATTTTTCATCTTAGCATTATTCAAATCTCTTGCTAATTTCTTGTAGACAATTTCGTTAACCAATGAAGACTTTCCAGATCCTGAAACCCCAGTAACACAGTTGAAGCATGAAAGTGCAAATTTTGCATTTATGTTTTTAAGGTTATTTTCTTTGCAACCTTTAAATTGCAAATATCCATTTGGTTTTCGTCTTTGTTCAGGAACAGGAATTGCCAATTCGCCTGATAAATACTTACCTGTAATGGATCTTTTTTCTTTTATAATGTCTTCAATAGTTCCACAAGCTACGATTTCTCCACCGTGAACACCAGCTCCCGGTCCGATGTCAACAAGATAATCGCATTCTTTCATCGTATCTTCATCGTGTTCAACTACAACCAAAGTATTTCCAATATCCGTCAAATTTCTAAGCGCTTTAATCAATTTGTCATTATCTCTTTGGTGAAGTCCGATTGAAGGTTCATCTAATACATACACAACGCCTACCAATGCAGATCCAATTTGTGTTGCCAATCTAATTCTCTGAGATTCTCCACCTGATAAAGTTGAAGCAGATCTATCCAAAGTTAAATAATCAAGCCCAACATCGTTCAAAAATTGAAGTCTGCTGATAATTTCCTTCAATATTTCATCTCCAATAAATTTCTTGGACTCTTCCAATTCCAAATCTTTGAACCATTGAAGAGAATCTTTTACAGGCATTTGACAAATTTCGTAAATATTTTTTTCATTTATGCGAACTGACAAATACTCATCTTTTAATCTAGCTCCATGACAATAATCGCATTCAACGTCAGTCATGTACTCACCAATTTTTTGATGCATAGAATCTGTCGTGCTTCTGTTGTATCTTTCTTCTAAGTTTTTCAAAACACCTTCAAATTTACCGTTGAATTTTTTTCTTCCAGAAAAATGACTATCGAAAATAAATGAAAGATTTTTCTTTGATCCATTCAAGATTTCATTTATCATTTTCTTTGGAGCATCCTTAATTGGTTTGTCCAATGGAAAGTCATAAGAATCTGCGATTGCTTTTATTATTTCGAAATAATATCCACCTGATTTCGAAGATTGATAAGGATCTATTGCGCCTTGTAAAATCGACAACTCTTTATTTGGAATTACCAAATCTTCATCAACTTTTTTATGAAAACCAAGTCCATTACAATGAGGGCACATTCCAAACGGATTATTGAAAGAAAAATCTCTTGGCTCTAATTCTTGGTACGAAATATGTCCGTCTGGACAGCTCATTGATGTACTATAAGAAATTACATCTTTGCCAATAACATCAACTTTTACATTATTTTCAGACAATCTAAGAGCTGTTTCTATGGAATCTGTAAGCCTTGAATCAATTCCATCTTTAATTATAATTCTGTCGACAATTACATCAATATCGTGTTTTTTGTTTTTATCAAGTTCGATATCTTCTGCTAATTCAACTTGCTCACCATCCACAATCGCTCTTATGAATCCATCTTTTCTCAAATTTTGAAGAAGTTTCTTGAATTCACCTTTTTTCCCTTTTACTACAGGACTTAAAATTTGAATTCTGGAACGTTCCTCTAATTCTTTCACACTGTCTACAATTTGGTCGACAGTTTGGCTAACAATTTCTTTCCCGCAAACAGGACAATAAGCAGTTCCAACTCTTGCGAAAAGTAGTCTAAAATAATCGTATATTTCTGTAACAGTTCCCACTGTTGAACGTGGGTTATTGTTAGTTGTTTTTTGGTCTATAGAAATCGAAGGCGACAATCCTTCAATGTATTCTACATCTGGTTTATCCATTTGCCCTAAAAATTGGCGTGCGTAAGAACTCAAAGATTCTACATATCTTCGTTGTCCTTCCGCATATATAGTGTCAAATGCCAAAGAAGATTTACCTGACCCACTCAATCCAGTGAACACGACCATTTTATTCCTAGGAATGGTAAGGTCCACATTTTTTAGATTATTCTCCTTAGCACCTTTTATAACAATTTTATCTTTGCTCATTTTGCTCCTTTAGTAAGTGTTTTTCAAGTTTCTGATTTGATCTCTAAGTGTAGCAGCTCTCTCGAAATCCAATTCTTCTGCAGCTTTTAACATTTCTGTGTTCAAATTTTCAATAATAACTTCTATTTCGTCCTTTGAAAATTCCGTAACTTTATTAACATCATAACTTTCATTTTCTTCTGCCACGAAAGTATTTTGGATTCTTTTTCTAACAGATTTATTAATAGTAGTTGGAATAATGTTGTGTTCTTCGTTGTATTCTTCTTGTATTTCTCTACGCCTATTAGTTTCTGTGATAGCCACATCCATCGACCTAGTAATCGTATCACCGTACATTATAACGTGACCATTTGAGTTTCTAGCAGCTCTACCTATAGTTTGTATAAGAGAAGTCTCTGAACGTAGGAAACCTTCCTTATCAGCATCCAAAATCGCAATCAGAGAAACTTCTGGTAAATCCAATCCCTCTCTCAGAAGGTTAATTCCTACAAGTACATCGTATTTTCCTTCTCTCAAATCCCTTATAATTTCCATTCTTTCAATTGTATCAATATCTGAATGCAAATAAGTTACTTTTATATCCAAATCTTCAAGATAACGCGTCAAATCTTCACTCATCTTTTTAGTAAGAGTTGTGATAAGAACACGTTCACCTTTTTCAATAGTTTTATTGATTTCACTAACCAAATCGTCGATTTGTCCTTTAGTAGGACGAACCTCAATTTTTGGATCTAATAATCCCGTAGGTCTAATAATTTGTTCAACCACTTCATTGGTTTTTGCTTTTTCATACTTTCCTGGAGTTGCCGACACATATATTACTTGATTCATCATCGATTCAAATTCGTTGAATTTCAAAGGACGATTGTCCAATGCAGATGGCAATCTGAACCCATAATCAACCAAGCTAGTTTTTCTGGACCTATCTCCTTCGTACATTCCTCCGATTTGTGGAACAGTAACGTGTGATTCATCGATCATTGTCACGAAATCTTTTGGAAAATAGTCGATAAGAGTGTAAGGTCTGCTACCAGGTTTTCTCTGAGACATATGTCTTGAATAGTTTTCTATTCCTGTACAAAATCCCATTTCTTTTAACATTTCTATATCGTATCTAGTTCTTTGCTCTAATCTTTGAGCTTCCAATAGTTTATTGTGGTCTTTAAAATATTTTAATCTATCTTCTAATTCTTCTTCAATAGTTACGATAGCTTTTTCGACTTTTTTCTGAGTCGTTGCATAGTGACTTGCAGGATAAATCGCAACGTGATTTCTTTCACCTACAATTTCTCCAGTCAAAGCATCAATTTCAGTAATTCTGTCTATTTCGTCGCCAAAAAATTCTATCCTAACGCTTTTTTCTCCACTTGATGCTGGGAAAATATCCAAGCTATCTCCTCTTACTCTGAAAGTTCCTCTGGTAAAATTAATGTCATTTCTAACATATTGAATGTCTATCAATTTTTTCATAACTTCAGTTCTATCTTTTTCCATTCCTGGACGCAAAGATATAACCAAATTTTCGTAATCAATAGGATCTCCCAAACCGTAAATACAAGATACAGAAGAAACTATAATTACATCTCTTCTTTCGAATAAACTCATCGTAGCACTGTGGCGAAGCTTGTCCAATTCTTCATTGATGCTTGAATCTTTTTCGATATAAGTATCTGATTGAACCACGTATGCTTCTGGTTGATAATAATCGTAATAAGAAACGAAAAATTCAACCGCATTTTCTGGGAAAAATTCTCTAAACTCACTAGCCAATTGATATGCCAAAGTTTTGTTGTGAGCTATAACCAGAGTTGGTCTTTGAACTTTTTGAATAATATTCGCCATCGTAAAAGTTTTACCTGAACCAGTAACACCTTTTAAAATCTGATGATTTTTTCCATTTTCCAAACCATTTGCAAGTTTATCAATCGCTTGTGGTTGATCACCTGTTGGCTTGAATTTTGAATGTAATTTAAATTCCATAACTCACCCCTTGAACATATGTTTTACTTTAACATTATATATCATCTGTGTATTTAATTCAATAAATAATAATTCGTGTTCATTCTCGAAAAAACAAAAAAATTTCCTAAACAAAAAGCTAGGCTCACAGAGCCTAGCCAAATATTTTTATTATAAATCTTCTTCATTTATTACTTTTTCATTGAAACCGTCTTTATACTCATCATTTTTTACAATATGTCTGTTAAATATTTTATCGATAGCCACTGAAATAGCAGTATCTCCAGAAATATTTGCAGCAGTTCCAAATGAATCCTGTGTCAAATAAAGTGTCATCAACAATGATGCAAGTTCACCTTCAGATGGAATTCCAACTACTGGCAAAAATGGCAATGCACTCATAATTGCTCCACCTGGAGCTCCTGGAGCAGCAACCATAGCTATTCCAAGAATTGCCATATATCTTAACATTAGTAAGTAAGAATGTTCCATTCCATACATTGTTAAAATTGTAAAAGTACAAGCTGTAATTGTAATCATTGAACCTGGCATATGAACGGTAGCTCCCAATGGAATTACAAAATCTCTAATACTTTTACTTACTGAATTTTGCTTAGCACATTCCAAGTTTACTGGAATTGTCGCAACAGATGATTGAGTTCCTATCGCTGTTAAATATCCTTTTACTTGATTTCTGATTAACTTTACAGGATTTTTCTTTGTGTAAGTACCACTTATTATAAATAATACAGAAACATATATTAAGTGAAGTGCAATTACACATAAGAATATCTTCCAGAAAATTGAAAGAACTGCAAATACAGATCCAGTGAATGCCATTTTTGAGAAATTACCAAAAATAAAGAAAGGTAACAATGGTACAATTGCAGTTGACAATACTTTTGTGATGATGTCATTAAATTCTGAAATTAAATTGTAGCAATATTCTCCTTTACCTTGTTTTCTTAACCATGAAATTGCAATTCCCATCATAAATGCAAAAATAATTGATGAAGTTACATCAAAAAATGGTTTGATTGGAATTTCAAAAAATGGATCCATGCCTATCTTAGTTGACGCTTGAATCTTAGAAACTTGATCTGGACTTATAAATGCTGGGAATATATTTGAACTCATAACATATGATAATGACCCACCAATAAGAGTAGATGCATAAGCAATTACAACAGTTACTAATAATAATTGTCCAGCTCCCTCTCCAAGATCAGCAATTCCCTTTGTTACAAAAGCGATAATCATAAGTGGAATAACAAAGTTTAGAAATGCGCCGAACATTGATGAAAATGTTACAGCTGTTTTTACAAACCATTGTGGCATATATAAGCCAGCCACAGTACCTAATCCTATCGCGATTAATAATTTTGGTATTAATCCTAGTTTTTTCTTTTCAGTTTTACTCATTTTCTTTAAATCACTCCTTATTTTATGTTGTTTTATATGTAAAATACATATTGCATTTTTAAACCCAAATTATTTTACAATACAATTTAAAAAAGAGCAAGTAATTCAATAGATTTTTAACAGATTTATTTAAATTTTGTTATATCTTGGTGTTATTTTATTTTAATAACGTATATAAAACCACTAATATCATAATGTTTTATCAAACTACCGTAATTTCCCACTATTTTTAATGTAAAAAAGAGACTCATACTGACCCCAAATCTTACAATAATCTATAAATATTGTGTTAGGGTCATATTATGAATCTCGTATATTTTTTATTAAATTTCAAAAATTAAATATTTCTTTTAGTTTATATTTTGATTTCTTGTCAATATTATAACATCACATAATTTTAGATAAAATTTGATATCAAATTCCAAATATTTGAACTGCGTAATATCTGTCATAAGTTTGATCAGAATCTTCGTAATATGCTTTTGTAACGAATACTTTTATTTTAACTCTTGTGAACACTTCTCTTAACATATTTTCATTGTGTCCTGGAGAATTCTTCCAAGCTTCCATTGCACCACTTGCAGTGTATGGGCCATTATAGATATTTTCTCCATTGATGTTAGAAATATCTGTTACCAATCCACCTCTTGGTCTAACGTGTTCAAATAAATGAACAATTTCGGTTGCCCTTGTTTTTGCAACTGGTGATAATGAATTATCTTGTTTTAAAGCTTTTAGTCCATTTTCTTTGCGATATTGATTCAAAAGTCTTAGTATTTCATCCGCCATTTCGTCATCGTAATGACCACGTACCATTACAATTGTATCATCACTGATTTGAACAGGAAATTCTTGTTCATTTTCTAATCCTGGCAATGGTTTTGTACGTTTTATTTTCTTGCCTGGATATTTTGGATCAGTTGTTATGGTTTCGTCTGATTTGTTATCCAAAATCAAATCTTTTACTTTTTCTGATACTGTATTTTTTCCACCCACAATATACATTTCTTCAAAAGAATTGCTACCAATATATGATTTTACATCACTTGTAATGGTTGATTTTGAAACCAATAGTATTGGTGCTTTTAGCTTTTGTGAAAGTGGTGCGGCTACCAATGCATCTACAAAAACTTCACCACTAGCAAATATCGCTTTAGTTGGTGCAGTAAAACTTGCGTTTGCAACTCTTACAGATGTCATATATCTGTTAGATCCAAATATTCTTTGTGGTTTTACATTAGTAATAGCTTTGATTTCTTGAACAACTTTATCAGAAACTGTATTTTGTCCACCGACTACAAAAATTTTACCTATATTTCCTTTATAGAAAGATTGTAAATAATCTTTTGTGTCGCTAGAAATCTTGTTTTTTGATACTAATAATATTGGTGCATTGTATTTTTGGGCTAAAGACGTAGCGTTAATAGCATCTGCAAATACCTCTCCACTAGCTACAACCAAGTTTTGTTTTTCAGCATTTTTGCTAGAGAACTTTTCAGAAACTATTTTAGAATTAACTGCATATCTGTCGTATCCAGAATATCTTACAACTTTTATTTTCAAATCATTTTCGATATGATTTTGAACAGCCTTACTAACAGATTTTTCTCCACCAATAATTATGACTTCGTCCAAATCTTTTGATTTTAAAAGTTTTTCAGTAGATGCGTCTAATTTATCTGAATAAGTGTATAATATCGGGATTTGTCCTTGGCTCATTACAGTAGAACTGATGTTGTCGGGAAATTTTATCGCTGATACAAGGACTACTTTTTTAGAGTTTTGATAATAATCTTCCATCACTTTATTCGCAACGGCAAATCTATCTCGTCCTTCAATTCTATTCATAGTTGATTCGACTTTTTTAGGACTTGCATTATCATCTTGTTCCTTCGCAAATACAGCAGCGCCTGTACTAAATACCATACTAAATGTTAGACATAAAGCTACTATCTTCTTCTTAAGATTATTCATTTAACTTCTCCATTTGTTATTAATAAAATTTTTCGATTTTGTATTCTTTTTGTAATTTGTCTGTAGCGTCTATATATGCTTGTTGTTGTTTTAATTGTAATAGTGTTTGTTTAACTTCATTCTTAGCTTCTTCAAAAGATTTAACTTTTCCTTCAGTTTTATCTTTAATATTAATAATGTGATAACCGAATTGCGTTTTAACAGGTCCTACGATATCTCCGATTTCATTTTCAATCAAAGCATTTTCAAATTCCTTAACCATTTGACCTTGTTGGAATGTTCCCAAATCTCCACCTTGTTCTTTTGATGGACATGTAGAATACTCTTTTGCTAATTGTGCAAAATCACCATCATTATCAATTTTTCCTTTAATTTCATTAGCCAAATCTTCAGATTCAACTAAAATGTGAGAAGCTGTGAATGTTGGTTGAACTTTGAAATTATCTTTGTGGTTTTCATAATATTCCTTCAAATCTTCATCTGATACTCTAACAGAATTGATTATGTTAGCCATAGCAAAATCCTTCAACAATTCTTCGGATTGTTTTTTAACTTCTTTTACATATATTTCATCTTTATCTAAGCCAGATTTCTTAGCATCAAAGAATAAAAGTTTTCTGTTGATTAATTCATCAGTTAATCTTTTCTTTCCTTCTTCGTTATTGAATTGTGCTCCTCTATAACCTAAAGCTTGAATAAAATTATCAACTTCTGATTGTTTAATTTCTTCACCATTTACTACTGCTAATACTTTATCTTTGTTGTCTTCCATTATTACCTCTCCCTTTACTAGTTAATTTTATTCCGTCTTTATAAAATTGTATCATATTTTCTTTTAATAGTCTTCCAACAGCTCTTTTGAAACTCGATTTTGACATATTAAATACCGATTTAATTCTATTGGCATCTGTTTTATCGTTAAAATTAATGAATCCATCAGAGTTTTTAAGTTCTTCCATAATAACATCAGCATCTGATGAGATATGCTTATATGCAGGTTCAAAAAATGACAAATCTAACTTTCCATCAGACTTCACATCTGTAACTCTACATTTGACTTCTTCTCCAAGGTCTACAACGCCCGTTAATTCACTTGCAGGAATAAGTCCTTCGTATTTATTGTCTACAGCTACAAAAGCTCCTAGACCGTCCACTATGTTGTATATAACGCCTTCTACCCAATCGTTCTTAACATAGGCGCTGTCGTTTTTCAATAAATTTTTAATTCGCATAGTAAGTGCCAATCTGTTCGACTTATCAATATACAAATACACTAAATATTTTTGACCTTTTACCAATTTTGAAGTTTGTTCCTTAAATGGCAACAAAATATCCTTATCTAAGCCACAATCTAAGAAAGCACCAATTCTAGTAATGTCTTTTACTTCTAGTCTTGCAATCTTACCCACTTCAATCTTAGGTTGCTTCTTCGTTGCCATTAGTTTTTTATTGTCATTGTAAATGAATACATCGACAACATCGCCAACTTTTTCTCCAGAAAGTTCATCTACATTCATTCTAACAAAATTATTTTCGTTGTCTTTTTTCAACAAAACTTCCGTATTTATCTTATCAATTTTTAAATTCTCTCTTTGTCCTAATTTATACATTTCTTCTCCATTCTAACTCATTCCACCAGGAAGTATTTCAAGCTCTGGATTATCCACTGGATCGTAAGTAAATCCTTCACCAAGCACTTCACTGACATACGAAATACATACGAATGCTTTAGGATCAATAGATTTCACGTAATTTTTAATCTTAATATACTCTCCTCTTGAAACAATCGTATTAATAACAAATTTTTCATTATCAGAAAAACCACCAACTGCTTTATAAATAGTGGATCCTCTTGAAATTTGATCTATAATATAAGCGTTAATTTCCTTGTATTTATCGCTAGTTATCATCATATTTACCCTTGTATTTAGACCAGCGATAGCCTTGTCAATGACAATTGAGTTGATACAAATACCAAGCATTGCATACATTCCACTTTTTGTTCCGAAAGTATACATACCAAGTAACACAACAAAAAAGTCTGCTACAAGCATACATTTACCCACATCAATTGAAAAATATTTTCTGATTATCATAGCGATAATATCCGTACCGCCAGTCGATGCACCTTGGTTGATAACCAATGCCATACCAGCAGCTGAAATAATAATTCCAAAAATCAAATTAATCAAAATATCATCAGTTAAAGGTTTGAAATTTGGTAGCAAAATTTCAAGTAACGTCGTTGAACTTGCAAAAATAAATGAACAATATATCGACAAAACCCCAAAGCTTTTTCCCAAAATAATAAACGCTATAATATACAAAATAGTATCCATAATCATAACGAAAATACCCGTTGGAATTTGTGGAACAAAAGCATTCAAGCTAATCGCAATACCAGAAATTCCACCAATAGTTAAATTAAAAGGCATTATAAAAAAGAAAAAGCCAAAAGTAAGTATTAATGTTCCCAATGTTAATATCATTATTTTTTTAATCATTTTGTTCATGCTATCGCCTCCTATCCTTTTATTATACTTGTAAAAATTGCAAATTACAACGTTTTATACACCAAAAAACACCACAAAATAAATTAATTCAAAATTCATAATGCAGTGTTTACAGTTAATTATTTTTTCTAAATTTATTTACTATCATCAAAATTATCAGAACTAAAAGTCCTGTCAACACAATTGATCCACCTGGTTTTAATTGAAAATAATAAGACATATTGATACCGATAATCGTAAACAATACTCCAAATAAAGACGAATTAATCACAGTTCTTTTAAAAGAATGAGATACCATTATTGCACAAGACACAGGAATAACCATCAAGCTTGAAACCATAAGTGCACCGACAGTTCTAGACGCAATAGCAACAGTGATAGCTATCAAAAAAGTAAATATTTTATTGATAAGTCCTACGTTGATATTAGACAATCTAGCTCCATCTTCATCAAAGATAATATACACTAATTTTTTGTACAACAGCACATAAGTCACAATAACAATAAAACTCACAATAATTACTGTGTACAATTCAATATCTGGAATAGCTACAATAGATCCGAACATAAATGATTGAAAATTCGCAGCGCCAGGAACAAAATCTGACAAGATTGCCGCAAGTCCAATACCGCTACTCATCACAATCGCAGTTGACAAATCAGAACTCTTGGCGAAGTTTTTTCTGATAACTTCTATACCAAAAGCTGCAATCACGCATACAAAAATCGCCGCTATAACAGGATTTATTCCAAAAATAAGTCCCAAGGCAACACCAGCTAAGGAACTGTGACTCAAAGCATCTCCTACCATGGAGTTTTTCTTGTTAACGACAAAGGTTCCTATCAAAGGAACAATAATCGACACTAGTATCCCCACGATAAAAGCTCTTCTCATAAAATCATAAGAAAACATCTCAAACATGTTTCACCTCAACAAATTCATTATCCAATCTAAAAATCCTGTTAAAATAATCTTTAGTAAAATCCAGCTCATGAGTAACCACCAGAATCGTTATGTTATGATGAATATTCAAATGCTTCAACAAATCAAACAAATTTTCCTTGCTTCGTTGATCTAGTCCTGCAGTAGGTTCGTCAAAAATCAAAATTTGTGGATCGTTAGCCAAAGCTTTTGCAATCATGACTCTTTCCTGTTCTCCACCGCTCATCTTATTGTAGTCGTAATTTTTCTTATCTTTCATTTCTACAATAGACAACGCATTTTCTATTTTTTCATTAGCTTTCATATTCTCATCATCGCTTACATTCATAGCCACGATTTCCCATGCAGTAATAGGAAAAGAAATGCTCTTTTCATGATTATTTTGAGGAACATATCCAAAACTAAAATTTTCCCTTCCTCCAGCAAATTTAATCTCACCATTATCTGCCTTTAAAAAACCTAAAATAAGTTTCAATAACGTAGATTTACCGGAGCCATTAGCTCCGGTTATCCCTACGAAATCTCCCTTTTCTATATTAAAATTTATATCCCTTAATAGTTTTTCGTTTCTATACGAAAAATTCAAATTTTCTACACTAATTATACTATTCATATTATTTTGCTTGTGAGATTGCATCCAAGTTTTTCTCTAACAATGAAAAATAATTGTCCTTTCCATCTTCGATATCTTGAGTCTTAGCTTCTATAGTAGATAACCCAGCAGTCTTTGCGTTGATTTCCTTAGCTAAAGAATTTGCAATCTTATCGCTTTCTCCCATTTCATAAAATACTGTATTTATCTTATGTGATTTTGCGAAATTAGTCAATTCTTTCATCTTATTTAAATCAGGTTCTGAATCTGAATTAATACCTTCAATAGGAACTTGTTTTATTTCATAATCTCTAGCTAAATATCCAAAAGCTTCATGTGGCACGATGAAATATTTGTCCTTTTGTGGTGCCAAAACTTCAGCGTATTTTTTATCTAATTCTTCAAACTTTTTATCTAATTCTTTGTAATTTTTTTCATAGAAATCTTTGTTTTCAGAATCAAATTTAATAATAGCTTCATATACATTTTTCATTTGAATTCTAGCTTGTTTTGGACTCATCCAAACATGTGGATCAAATTCACCGTGGTGATGATGTTCATGATCATGGTCATGGTCTTTTTCTTCGTGGTCATGATCGTGTTCATGATCTTCGTGGTCATGGTCGTGGTCGTGTTCTTCATGGTCGTGGTCGTGGTCTTCTTCAGCTTTAATCTTATCAATATTTGTAGATGAATCAACTATTTCCGTGTTTTTTAAACTAGATTTAACATCTTCTAACCAACCTTCCAATCCAAGACCGTTAACAATAAGCATCTTTGAATCAGATAAATTTTTAATATCTTGTGCAGTTGGTTCCCAATCATGAACTGTAGCGCCTTTTGGCATAACATTTACCACTTCAATTTTATCCTTAGCGATTTCTTTTGCCATATATTCAATCGGATAAAAACTAACATATAATTTCTTTGAATCTGACTTTTCAGTTGATTTGTCATCACTTTTTTCTTTTTGTTCTTGTACTTTTTGATTGTTAACATCATTGTTTTGTCTAGTACATCCTGATGCCACACCAATCATAAGAGCTAATAATAATATTCTATAAATTTTTTTCATAAACCCTCCAAATAATAATTTATTAATGCAAATTATTTGCATTATCATTTTAGAGTGTTTTTATTATTTTGTCAAGGATTATATAAAAATTAAAAAGCTCTTCTTATTTTCTTTAAGAAGAGCTATGCTATTTTATTCTATTTAATTTAAATCTTCTTCTATCTCGTCGATTATTTCTTGTGGTGTTTTGGCTTCAAAAAATGATGGATCCATATGCGTTAAGAAGTGCCATTCGTCTTTTTCGTTTTTTCTGTAGACTATTGCTTCTCCATCTTCTGATCCGAAGTATGCTCTGTCTACTTCATATCCTTTTTCTTGCAAGTATTTTTTTACTTCGTTGTAGGATTTTTCTCTTGCTTCAATATAAGTTTTCACATCTTTGTTAGCTATTACATAAGCGTCTACTCTCGTAGAACTATCTACTATTCCATTTCCTTTTTCTGAAAGATTCGGAATTTCTTTCCAAAATATTTCCGCTTTTCCTTCTTCTGTAAACATGAATTTGGTTATTGGAATTATATTTCCGTTGTATTCTAGTTCAACGTATTCACCTAATTTTTCAGGAATGATATATTCATATACAAATCCTTCTTCTTCTGTGATTTCGTAGCAGTTTGTTTTCTTGATGAATTCTCTTCCTTCTTCAATTGTGTCAAATAACGCTAATTCTGTTGCTTGTCCATTTTGATTCAATTCTAAAATATACATTTTATTCTCCTTTATAACTTGATTTTGAATGTTACGTTTTCTTCTTGTGTTTCAATGATTGCATCGATTTTGTAATTATTTAATAAATTTCCCACGATATACAACCCAAGTCCATTGCTGTTTTCTTTGTTCAAATCACAATTCACATCAAATACTTTAGTGGTATCTAATTCGCTTGCCTTTTCGCAAGTATTAATTACTTCAAACCATTCTCCATCTGATTTGATAGTAATTGTCCCATATTCATCAGTGTATTTTACAGCGTTTCCAATCACATTAGATAGTATTATTTTAAGAGCTGATTTCCCAATCAAAATCTTTTCATCTGTAATCTGATTGTCGATTGTGATGTGTTTTTGATTTGTAATTACTTCCTGCTTATTAATTATATCATTTAATATTGGTAAAATTGTTACATTTTCTTCGTCATTCTTTAGATTTTCAATTGATGACAATGTTAGTATTTGTGAAATACTATGTGACAATCCATCAATAATTTTCAGAGATTCGTCAATATACAAATCCCTGTTTTTGTATTTTCCTATGTTGTACTTCATATTTTCCAAAATTATTTTGAGGCTCGCTACAGGAGTTTTGAGTTCGTGTGATGCTCCTCTAAAAAAATCATATTTTAGTTTTTCAAGTTTGATAATTTCTTCGTTTTTTGATTCTAAATCGTCAATGGAATGTAACAATGTAGTGTACAGATCATTGATTTGCAATTTTAACTGCCCAATCTCATTGGTAGAATCTACTTCAAGTAGTGCGTTTTTGTCCCTATTCATCATTTTGTCAGTAATATGTTTTATTTCTTGTATATTATTGTTGATTAACTTAGCATAAATTAATGAAATGATTGCTGAGAAAAACATAGAAATTAAAAGTGAAAACGGAAGAAATCTTAGACTCAAATTCTTGGCATCTTTTTTCATATCAGCTGTTGATACGAATTGAAGTGAGATTTTCTCTCCAGTGTTAATTGTAATATCTCGTTCTTCAATTATAAGTGAATTGTTTTCACTTTTTTTGTCAAAATCGATGATTTCTTTGATTTGTAAGTCGTTGTCGTTGTTGTTATTCTTAACATAAGCTTTAATGTCGTTGTTATTAGAATAAAAATCCAAAGACTGTGTAACATATCCTATATCTTTATTTGTTAATGTCTTGGATATTTCATTTGCTTTTTTGTTTATCTCTTGTTTTCTATCTTCCAAGTATGTTTTTGGAAATATTAGAAACACCATAAAATGTATGAACAAAACTGTAAATGATAACGCTGTGAATATTTGCAGGAACATTTTCGGAAATATTTTTAAATTTTTCATTTTCTCTCCAATTTATAGCCAACGTTTCGGATGGTTACTATGCAATCTAGTTGCAATTTTTTACGTAATTCTTTTATGTAAACATCAATTACTCTGTCAAATGGTATTTCGTCGGTTTCTTTCCATACACTATCGATTATTTGCATTCTCGTGAGTGCTTGACCTTCATTTTCTATCATATATTTGAGTATTTCGAGTTCTTTGGCATTTATATCAACTTTTTCACCATTTATTTTTGCAGTGTAGCTTGTGAAGTTAACTTCGGTGTTTTTGTAATTAAATGTTTCATTATTTCCATAATGTTTTTTAATCAATGACTCTACTCTAACTTTTAAAACTGGTAACGAAAAAGGCTTTTCAATGTAGCCATCTGCTAGGCTTGTGAATGCGTTGATTTTATATTCTTCATCGCTGAATGCAGTCAACATTATAGCTGGAATATCACTTGTTTCTCTGATTTTTTTGAGAACTTCAAGTCCATTTATGTATGGAAGTTGAATGTCTAATATTGCTAAGTTGATTTCGTTATTTTCAAATATGGATATGGCTTGTTTCCCATCTTCTGCTTGATATGTTTTGTATCCAAACTCAGACAAAAATTCACAAATCCCTTCACGTATCATTTTGTCATCTTCTACTACAAGTAAGTTCATAATTTATTCCTCTCTTTTATTTTATTATACAATATTTGTTTTAATTACAAAATTATCGGAGCACATGCCCCGATAATTCTATTTAGTATCTATTAATAAATCTTTTGGATTTTTTCTAAGAATATTGGTTGATGAAATAATCAATGAAACAAGCAACACAATTGTCATAAATATTACTACATATACCAAGGCTTTTGATGAGATGTTAATGTCTAAACTTGTCAATGTCTTATTGAATCCATCTACCTCTGCTCCACTTCCAAGTCCTGTTGAGGCCGATTGCTTGGCGATTTTGTCTGCGATATTTCCTGTTACTTTTTGTAATATATTATTCCCGATTTTATCTCCAGCAAATCTAGCCAAGAAGAATGAACCGACGTAAGCTGGAATAGCAACTAGCAATAATTCAGTAACAAATTGTCCAAATATTTTCGCCTTGGACATTCCTATCGACAATAATACAGCTATTTCTTTCTTTCTAGCATTCATCCATAAGAATAATAATAAAGCTACTACTAATCCAGCAAATGCAAGTGATCCTACAAATAATTTATCGGCTATTGCATATATTCCACTGATTGATTCTTGTAATGCTGGATAGTTTGATGAACTTTTTATTAAATTATATTCTTGCCAATTCATATCAAGTTTGGAAAGATTTTTCATGACATCTTCTAGTTTTTTGTTTCCTTTTACGAAGAATGTCGCATCTTGATAGACTGCTGTATCTTCAATGTTACCGTATACTTTAGCTGCTGTATTTAAATCGGTAATTAATGTGTTTTCATACAATTCTTGTGCGGCGCTCACACCACCGTTATTGTGTCCGTCAAATAAACCTTTAATCGTAACTTCTACTGTTTCATTGGCTTGTTTTTCATTATCTGCGTCAAACAAATTAGATTTTAATTTTAATTTGTCACCTATTTTCAAATTGTTTTTGGCTGCCAAATCTTTGTGCATCAGAATTTTATTCTTATCGTCATTTTTCAAATGTTCACCTTCTACCAATTTGTATGCTCCAGATACAAATTTTGTTTCCTTGGATGATTCATTAACTCCAGTCAACATTACAGTGCTTTTAAAATTTTTAGCGCGTTCTGGGGATTGATTAGCCAATGTTTCTTGTGTTTCAATTATATCCAATCCATCCAAATCAGCCACGCTATTTATTCTTTTTACATAGCTTTCAATATCAGGTGAATCTGTGATTTTTTTGATGTCTTGTCCTTTGACATTTCCACCGCCTCTTGGCGTTCCTGGATTTACTTGTCTGTTAATTTCCATTGAAAAACTGTTGGTAATATTTCCAAATGTTTTTTCTGAAGCTTTGTCAGTGGCATCTTTGATGGATAAACTAATCAAACTTAAAGCTGACATCAACATTATTACGATTAGGATTATTATCGATTTGAGACTTTTTCTAGTTACATAAGCAAATGCGTTTTTTATCATAATTTCCTCCCTAAATATTGTCAACTACTTCTTGTAGTTTTCTATCTTTTAATTCAAGAACAATATCTGCTGCTTTCGCTACTTCTTTACTATGAGTAACAACTATTACGCATTTGTTTCTTTCCATTGCAAGTTGCTTCAATATATCTATAATTTCACCAGCAGTCACATCATCCAAGTTTCCAGTAGGCTCATCTGCTAATATAATTGGGGCTTCTGAAACTAAAGCTCTTGCAATCGCAACTCTTTGTTGTTGTCCACCAGAAAGTTTCATAACATTTCTTCTTGTTTGACCTTTATCCAATCCTAATTCCAATAAAATATCTTCTGATGCATTTTTATTTACTAATCTTATGTTTTCAAGAGGAGTCAGATAATCTATTAAGTTATAGTTTTGAAAAACTAATGATATGTTGTTTTTTCTATGATAGCTGTGTCCTTTTTCTTCGATGTTGTTGTTTTTGAATAAGATTTGACCTGTATCTGGCGAATCCAATCCAGCCAATAAAGATAAAAGTGTTGATTTACCTGTGCCAGATTTTCCAATTATTGCATAAAATTTTCCTTGTTCAAATCCTCTGTTAACTAATGACAAAACTTCTTCATTTGAACTTGAATAACTGTATGATACGTTTTTGATTTCTAAAATATTCATTTTATATCTCCTAACTTATTTGTGATAATATTTGTTTTGGTTTTTTGATTAATATCATTGTCGATGCGATAATCACAGAAACTGTGATTATTAATAAAAGCAATCCGTAGCTTTTGATAAATACTTCTAATTTATCGGATATTTTAGTAATTAATAGGCTACCTGTAAATGATGCATTTTCCGATTCTGTTATTCCTGATGCAATTAGTTTGATAATAAAATCCCCACTAATGAATGATAAAACTGCCGCAGGAACGGATACAAATACAAGCTCCATGATGAATTGTCCTATGATTTTGGATTTATTAAAGCCAATTGATAAAAGTATTCCTATTTCATAAATTCTTTCTCTTAGCCATAATATTAAAATCAACGATAAAACTACAAGCCCTGCTATCATTATGGAATATGTCATCATTTGTATGATATGCTTTACGCCATTTATAGAATCAATAGCTTCTTTGAATGCATTATCATCTTTTTCGATAATGTATTGTGAAGAATTAGCGATTTGATTTTTCAGCTGATTTATTACATTATCCATTAATGTTGAATTTTGTGTATAAACTGAGATTTTATTCGCAATTTTGTTACCGTCTTTTATATTCAATGAATTTTGAGCTGAATTGTAATTCACAAACATTGAGTTTTCACTAAAATCAGAAGACAAACCTGTATATTTTTCTTGTTTTTTTCCTGAAAATATCCCAACTATCTCATATTGTGTTTCTTTATTTGTATCTCCATTTCCATTCATATTCATGAACTTTAGACCTATTTTGTCGTGAAGTTTGAGCTTGTTTTTCTTTGCAAATTCTTCATGAACTAGAATCTTATTGTCATCATTTTTATTCAAATTCTTGCCTTGTTTTATAGTAAACACATTACTTGTGAATAATTGGTTACGTTTTTGATCTGTCATAGCGTCTATCGATAATAAATTTTTCATATTTGGGGACAAATCTTCACGCATAACTTTCTGATCACTTTCAACGACATTGGTATTTGTTACGTTGGCTAATCCCTCATAATGATATGAAACCTCTTTTATATCTTTGATCTGTTTCAATTTGTTAAATTCTTTTATATCAAAATATCCGTTATTATCTTTTTTCGTTATTGAAATAGATGAATTCGATGTTTCGTACAATGATTTCTCCAGTGTTTTCTGTGATTTTGTTATACTCAAACAAGCATACAAACATGATAATACAAGGGTTAGAATTATAAGTATTATCAAAGACCTATTTCTTTTTCTTGTTATATAAGCAATCGCATTTTTTATCATAAATATCTCCTTAACTTTGTTACATGTATATGTTACAAAAGTTTTATGAAATGTATATGAAATTCATGGCAATAAAAAAAGACGACAGAATATATTTCTATCGTCTAAGGATTTTATTTAATTAATAAATTTTTGATCCTGCTGAAATATTTGAATCTAACATTATAAGATTCAATACTTCTTCTCCATCATATTCGCAGATTGCAGATAAAAGCATTCCACAAGATTCTTCACCCATCATTTTTCTTGGTGGTAAGTTAGTGATTGCAAGTAATGTCTTACCTACTAAGTCTTCTGCGCTGTAGTAGTTTTTAATTCCTGATAATATGATTCTGTCTTTTCCAGATCCGTCATTCAATGTAAATTTTAATAATTTCTTGGATTTTGGAACTTCTTCACAAGATTTTACTTTTACTACTCTGAAATCAGATTCTGAGAATTTGTCAAAATCTACAAAATCTTCAAATAATGGTTCAACTTTCACTTTTGATAAGTCCAATTTCTTAGCTTTTGTGTTATCTTCACCATCTTTTGAATTGGTAGAAGAATTATTTCCAACTAGCTTCATTGTTGGGAAAATCCCCTCTACCTTAGATAATTGTCTAAATCTCTATAAAAGTCTATTTTATGGTACTTCTCCATTTACGACAATTTGCTAACTCTCTATAAGTGCCTATAGATTTCTAGCAAATTGTCGTAAATTTGTCGTAAGCTGTCGTAAATTCTAAAATATAAATTTCATTGCTTTTTCAAATTCTCCCATCTGTTCTATCTTAAAGTCCTCTGTAGCATCTACATATATATCCATTGTTGTAGTAATATCAGAATGACCTAGAATAGATTGCATTGCTTTTGTATTTATATTTTGTTCATTAAGTCTTGTAGTAAAGGTGTGTCTGAAAATGTGATTGCTTAAATGTGGAACTAATAGAATATCATTAGAGTTCGATTTATTTTTGTCCATTATGCTTAAATTGCAATCTCTAACAATTCTTCTTAAAGCTTTATTAAGTGTTCCATTATTGTGTACCTTTCCAAATCTATTTAAAAACACAAAGTCTTTAAATCCATCGATTGAATCACAACACTCGATTCCAAAAGTTTTTTGTAACTCTCTTTCCATAAGAAAAGCATCTTTTACTTTTTGAACCATGGGAATACTTCGCTTACCTGATGCTGTTTTCGGTGTATTGATAGCATACCTATTGTTTAATCCCTTTCCTTTACTATAATATACCAAAGTTCTATTCACACTTATAAGCCCATTATCAAAATCTAGATCGTCCCATTGCAATCCTGTGACTTCTCCAACTCTCATACCTGTCCAAAGCATAACAATAAATATTGGATACCATTTTTTATATTCATCACTATTAGATAAATATTCTTCAAATAGCACTTGTTCTTCTATTGTCATGGCTTTTTTCTTCAGAGATTCATTTCGATAAGCTACTTTCAATTCCTTCAAAGCATTGTCAGATGGATTAAATCTTATATATTCGTCATCCACTGCTAATTCTAAAACCTGATGTAAGACAGTATGAACACAATCTATGGTAGAAACCATCAATCCCTGATCTTCCTTTAATCTGTTATAAAAACTTCTAACATCAGATCTTTTAATATCAGATAGTTTAATGCGACCAAAAGTCGGTTCGACAAATTGTTGATACATATAGATGTAATTTTTAAAGGTATTATCTTTTAAACCTCTTTTTACCTTTGTCCATAGCTTAAAAGTATCATTTACAGATAAGCTACTTCCTTCGTTGTTGATTCCATCTATAGTATTGCGTAAAATATCTAATTCCTTTTCTCTTAATTCTTTTAGAGTTTTCGCATAGATAGATTTTCTACGACCTATTTTGTCTTGCCACTTAAATTCATAAGTGCCATTTGATCTTTGATATTCACCGTCTTTTAAAACAACCCCTTTACTATCTTTGCGTCTTTTCACCATAAAAATTCTCCTTTTTTGATAAAAGACACGCTATAATTATTATACCGCATTAAGCGTGTTTTATATATAGTTTTAGATTAAATAGAGAACTGTCTATTTAAATATTCTTCCATTAACTTTTTCTTAATAAGACGCTTACTACCATTAAATAATACAAAATCGCAATCATTTTCATCCGTTAATTGTCTAACTTTATCTTGACCAATATTAAAATATTCAGATGCTTCTTTTAATGTTAGAAATGCTTTCTCAGAAACACGAACACCTTTTATATTTTCGTTAATCATAAATCCTCCAAATAATATATTTAAAATATTTATTTTTATATTTTTAAAGTTTTTTGACATTGACAAGTGCCTTGGATTAGCAACATAGGAATCTCACCTCCGCCTCTGTTCAGGATGAGCCGGCTTCAACCTTAGATGTATCATTATCCTCATTTTCTTCAAAGCGAATAGGGTATCCCTCCCTATATTCAAACTCTTACTTATCGCTCCCTTTCTTCTTCCCTTGCTTTTAGCTTAGCAGTACTTGTTTTGCCGAATTATTCGGCAGAAAGATCTTGGCGGATAGGTTATTACGCTCCAAAAATGATTAATGTCTTGTCTTGGTCTATTCAATTGTTAAGGTTCAAAGATTGTTTAGATTTCTTTTAAAATAGAGAGAGGACAAAATTCCCCTCACTTTATAAAGGAAAATTTGCCCTCTTTGGTAACCAGAAATTATATTTCTTCTATAAATTTCTTTAGTTTTTCTAAAATCTTATCTCGTCTTTTTATTAAAGCAGGATGAGATATATTTTGAGCCTTTGCTACTGCACGAAGTGTTTCATCATTGAAATATAATCTTTCAATTATTTCCCGTTCATCTTTATTTAACTTTGACATTGCATTTCTTAGTGCTTCAATCATCATTTGTGTAGCTACAACTTTTTCAACATCAACATTTTTATCTTCTAGATTATCTTCGAAATTCCCATCATGATTTAGGGACGAAAAAAAGAGCAAGTGGTTTTTCTTGTCCACCTGCTCTAAATACTTTTCGTGTTCTCTTTCTTGCCAGTAGACTTTGTATATCTGTTCGCTTACTTTGATTTTTTGCCCACCAACATAAAGGTAATATTCTTTTGTCATTTATGTTTCCTCCATTCTTTTTTTGTCTTTATGTTTTCAGACAAAAAAAGGAGGACTCCTGCTCTTGGGCATGGTTAGTCCTCTAAAATGAACGAAACTATTTTTAATATAGATTCTTTTTGGATTTGCTATATTATTTTTAACAGATATATTATATAAATATCGTCTTTCGATGTTTAAGTCTATTTTCTCCTTGTTTTAATATATGATAAGTTGAAATATTACATTTGCTCAATAAATTCAAATATTTTTTCTTCATTATTAAATAAGACAAACCTATCATAATTATTTTTATCTAGAGTTAAAGCAGAATTACAACACTTAAAAAGAAATTCCAAATCATGAGTTATAATAACTATTGAAATCTTTTTAGAATACTCATTTATAAGCTTAGCCATGATTTCCATATTCTTATAATCAAGTCCTGATGTTGGTTCATCTAATATGATTACTCGTCTATTTGATAGAAAAGCAGTAATTACAGCTAGCCTTTGTTTCTGACCTCCTGATAATTTTTGAGGATGTGATGTTCTTTTATCCCAGAGATTTATTTCCTTTAAAAGTTTTTTAATTTCTTCTTTATCAGATGATATAGACAGGAGTTCATTTTCAACTGTATCTAAAAATATTTGTGAATCTACATCCTGCTGAACTAGGTAAGAATTTTTTAGTCTTTCTTTTTCTCGTACACCTATACTTGTATCTTGATTTTTTCCAACAAGTCCAGTTATTATTCTTGATAGAGATGTCTTACCCGATCCATTTTTCCCAAGTATTCCTAAAACTTCTCCCTTCTTTAAATCAAAAGAAATGTTTTCTAAAATGCTTTTCTTACCAACACTTACATATATATTATTAAAAAATTCTACAGAATCTTTTTCAAAAAAATTTCTTTCAGTTTTTAAGTTTCTTTCTTCTAAAGTCCTAAGTCCTAATTCTTTGGCTAGATTATTATTAAAATTTTCTCTTGTAAAAATTTCATTGATTGTTGCACCTTTCATAAACACAATTCTATCAAATAAGTTTTTTAGATAATAAAGTCTATGCTCGGCTAATATTATGGTTTTACCCATAGATTTTAATTCTTTTAAAATCTCTTTAAAGCTTTCAATAGAATCATAATCTAGAGAAGAGGATGGTTCATCAAAAAATAAAATTTTACTATCTTGAATAAGAGCTGAAGCAATAGCTACTCTCTGTCTTTCTCCTCCTGATAGTGAAAAAATAGATTTATCAAGCAGTTTTTCTATTTTAAGCAATTTACTTATAGACTCTATCTTTTCTATAATCAAATCTCTTTTAATTCCCAAGTTTTCTGCCCCTAAGGCAATTTCATCATAAACATTTGTACAAAAAAACTGATCTTTGGGATTTTGAAAAACAATGGATAAAATTTTTGAAAGTTCTCCTTTTTTATATTCATTTATATCTCTTCCTAAAATTTCAACCTCTCCATCTAATTTTCCTTCATAAAAGCTTGGAAAAAGACCCGTAATTATTCTTATTAGTGTGCTCTTCCCACAACCAGAATTGCCTGTTAATACAATAAACTCTCCATCTTTGATATTAAATTTAATATTTTTTAAATTCTCATTTTCTCCATAAGAAAAAGATTTAATATTAACACTAATCACATTTTCCATAAACTTGCTCCTAGCATAAAAACTGTGCTAATCCACATAAAATAATCAAATTTTGAAAATTGCAAATTATATATGGATGTTTTTTTACAATCTATTTCAATCCCCTTTAAAATAATTGAACAGGTTAATACATCGCTTATTTCAAGACATTTATAAAGTAAAGGCACAAAATAAAGCTCAAAAGTCTTTATTGGGTGAAATATACTAGTCTTAAATCCTCTTATCTTTTGTCCATCTTTTATTTCTTGGAGTCTTATTTTTATTTCAGGTATAAACCTAAAGAATAAAGCAATAGGAAGTCCAAAGCTTGTAGGCATTCCTCTATTAGTAAAAGAAGCTACAATAAAAGATGCCGAATATAGACTCATGACTCTTGCCATAATAAATATAGGAGCGTAAAGAAATATAATTCTAAGCATGAGATATATCGAGCCAATAAAGACACCACCCAAATAATTTTCTAAAATCCTTATTAAAATAAAAATTACAATCAAAAATAAAGTAAATTTAAAACTTAACTTTAGTGAATAAATGGATAATGATAATAAGCTTAATAGTAGACATGTAATATAAAAAGCTTCATCTCCTATTGTGAGTATTATAGAAAAGATTATAATTAGCCCAATTATAGTAATTGGGCTAATTACTTCCTTTTTCTCTTTTTTACTTTTAACCAAGAACACTTTTTTTATTCCTACCAGCAAAAAACTTATTATAGATATATGATCCAAATTTTGCACCAATGATTGATGCAATTATGGAAATAACAAAACAAATTCCAATATTTGCAGGTGTGTAAAAGTTTCTTAAAAAGTCAAAGTAGTCCGCTCCCATCATTTCAAGCATCGCCTTAGATTTTGAAAAGAAAAACACAATTATCATAGGATGAAGTGAATATACAAACATACCCGCTCCAAAAGCAAGACCAACCTTACTATTGCCTCTATCATAATTTTCACTACTTCCCACTACAAGTTCAGCTAATATTCCAGCAATGGTATTTATAATTATAATAGGCCACATCCCCATAAGAGTGTAGAATAGTCCTATCAAAAAGAAATATAAAAATGCGGTCCCCCTCACCTTTACACTCCTTGCCAAAATTACAAATACTGGTGCTACTACAATCGTAGCAAAGGCACAAGACAAATATAAACTAGGCATTACACCTAAAGCTCCTGTAGCATAACCAAGTCCCATTGTTAACACAAATCCTATAACTGAAAAAACAGCAATTTTTACAATATTTTTTAAATTCATCTTCTCCTCCTTATTTAATTTTCCAATTTTCAGCTTTTTCTCTGATTTTAATGAAATCAGAATATATACCTTCTTCTTTAATTAATTCATCATGTTCACCTTTTTGAACAATTTGACCCTTTTCTAAGACGATGATTTGATCAGCGTTTTTTATGGTATTTAATTTATGGGCTATCATAATCACCGTCTTCTCTTTCATTAATGAGTTAATCGCAATTTGTAATTTGTCCTCATTTTCTGGATCAACATTTGCAGTTGCCTCATCTAAAATTATAATTGGTGCATCTTTAATAATTGCTCTTGCTATTGATATTCTTTGTTTCTCACCTCCCGAAAGATTAGCACCCCCTTCTCCTATTACTGTGTCATATCCCTTTGGCAAAGCCATAATAAAATCATGACACGCAGCTTTTTTTGCAGCATTTATGACTTCCTCATGACTTGCATTAGGATTTCCAAATTTTATATTGTTTTCAATAGTATCATTAAATAGATATACTGATTGAAAGACTATGGAGATATTATCCATCAATTCTTCTAAACTAATATCTTTTATATTTACTCCACCTATTGTAATATCTCCACTATCTACATCCCAAAATCTAGCAATGAGCTTTGATAGGGTTGTTTTCCCAGCTCCTGATGGTCCTATAAATGCCACAGTAGTTTTTTCAGGAATTTTAAAAGATACCTTATCGATTATTTTTTTATTTCCATAGGAAAAAGAAACATTATTAAATTTAATATTTCTTTTACTTGTTAACTTTAGACCAGACTTCGATTTCATCTCACTAAGCGACATAATATCATCAACTTTATCAATAGAACTTGCTACTATTCTTAGCTCTGACATTGAAGATCCTGCCTCCTGAATCTGAGAAAATATCATATAAGACATAATCAATGTCATCAAAGAGTTTGTTAAATTCATAGTTTGATCAAAATAAAATCTAATAGCCAAATACATCAATATAAATGATGCAACATTTAAAATTAGAGAAGAAAAAATTGTAAAAGGAGTAAATCTTCTCTCTACTTCTAAATTAGTTTTTTTACTCTCAAAAATAGCATCTCTTGTGTTTTTATCTCCCTTACCCGTTAAATTAAATGATTTAATAACAGGCATGGCTTGTATATGTTCTAAAACTCTATCAGATAAATTAATTTGGGCATTGGCTCTTTTGGGAGCAACTTTAGCTGAAACTTTTTGCATTCTATCACTAACATAAAGGTATATTAATGTTGCTATTGCAACTACAATCCCAATTCTAATATCAAAAATAAAAACCATGATAGTAAAAACAAAGGCTGTTAAAAATCCAGTAAGCATGGTTATGAGAATTGAAGGAACAGTGTTTTCTGTTTCGCTTAGCCCTGTTGTTAATATCCCTGAAATATTTTCCATTTTTGAATTATTTAGTAAACCCATTGGAATTTTTTTCAACTTATCTGTCATTTTAATTCTTGCATTTGCAACCATAAAATAACCTGCATGAGTTTGTCTTAACTGTGCGTAATAATTTGTTATCATTCGTCCAAATATAGATGCAAGAATAATAGCAAAAGACATTAAGGATGTTCTTAATTTTTCTCCATTATTTACAATACTTAACAAAATAAAATAAACGGCTCCCATTTGCAAAACATAAAAGAATGCATGAATTACTGATATAACTAAAGATTTATTTAAGTTTGACTTCTCCTTAGCTGAAAACCTCCAAATTTTACTTAAGGTTTCTAACATATTAATCCTCCTTTCCTATACTAGTTTTCCAAAGCTTCTTATAAGTCTCTGAAGAATTTAGAAGATCTTCATGCTTACCAGAGTCTTCAATTTTTCCATTATTTACTACAAAAATCTTATCCGAATCTTTTATTGTATATAATCTGTGTGCAATCACGATTACAGTTTTATTTTTAATTAATTCATTTAAAGAATTTTGAATTAAATATTCATTTTCTGGATCCATATAGGCCGTTGCTTCATCAAATATAACTATAGGGGCGTTTTTTAGCATTGCTCTAGCTATAACGATTCGCTGCCTTTCGCCTCCAGAAAGACTTTCTCCCTGTTTTCCAACCCTAGTTTCATATGCATTTTCCAAATGAGATATAAATTCATGACAGCCAGCTTTTTTTGATATCTCCTCAACTTCTTTATCGCTCGCCTTAGGGTCACCCATTCTTATATTTTCCCTTATAGTATCATCAAATAAAAAGTTGTCTTGGGACACAAAAGAAACCTGATCATAAAGTTCTTCTAAAGGAATGTTTTCATAAGGAATATCGCCCATCTTAATCACACCCTTCTTTACATCCCAAAATCCTGCAATTAATTTTGCAATAGTAGATTTTCCACCACCTGACAAACCTACAAAAGCATTTTTAGTTCCTTCTTTTATTTGTAAGGAAATATCTGATAAAATTTCTTGACCATCTTCGTACTCGAAACTCACATTATTAAGCTCTATATCATGATTTTTAATAACAATTTTTTCTTCACTGTGAATTTGCTCAGTCGCATTAAGAACAGACTCCACATTTTCTACTAAAGTGCCTACTTGAGCTCCTATAGTTGTAAATCTCATCATAGTATTTAGTAATCCTTGTAAGGAAAAGGATAAAATTATGGAAAGTAGATATCCTGTTAAGGATAAAGATCCATTCTTATAAAAGATATATCCCAATGGAAGTATAGCTAGAAGAGTAGTTGGGGTGATTGCTTTTGACATTGACATTCCAAATTGAGTTTTTGTCATCCAGTCATAATAATATTTAGCATTAGCATAAACTTTGTCGGTGATTTTTTTATAAGTTTTATCCGTCTGATTATATGACCTTATCACTTCTAACCCATTTACGTATTCTACAAGAGAAGAATTCATTTCTCCTCCGATTTTCATCGCACCAGCAAAATTATCTCCATAAGATTTAAAAACACTTGCCATAAAAAACATACCTATTGGAAATGATACGAGGGATAAGAGTCCCATTCTCCAGTCTACAAACAAAAGATATAAAAATACAAAAACAGGACCTAGTAAATTTGCTGTCATTTCAGGGAACATGTGAGCAAGTGGACTCTCCATACTTTCTACCTGATCAACTATTTTTTGCTTAAAAGCTCCACTTGGAGTTTCGCTTATTGTTCCAAGAGAAAGTTTAGGAAGTTTCTCTATCATTTTTATCCTAATATCAGCAAGTATAGAAAAAGTAGCCTTGTGGGAAATAGATAGAGACCATGCATATAATAAAGTTTTTAAAGCATAACCTAGTAGTCCAGTTAAACACCATAAGATATAGTAATTTTTATCAGTATCATTTGATATAAGTCCTTCAGCAATTTTTCCTCCACTTATAAAGGGAAGTATTCCAAAAATAACTCCAAGACTTGCGAGTAGCACTGACAGATTTAAACTTGACCTATGATTGTTCGCCAATTTCATTAGTTTTTTAAATTGATTTTCTTTTTTCAAAATTTCCACCTCCATAAAAAGATAACTTAGTTATCATATTTTTAAAAAAATTAAGGATTATAATCCCCTAATCTTTTTCCAACCATCATTAAAAAATCCCGCTATAATCTTTGCATTATGAACTGCTTCTTCCTTACTATTAGAATGTACTACTAATTCTGATAGTGCATAAATGTAAGCATGGTTTATAAGATGTAGTCCCTCATCAGTAATAACGCTCCTATATCCATTCTTATAAATTAGATTTAAAATTTTTTTATGATTTTCATCTTCAAATCCTATAATTTCATCAATAAAGTTCTCGTATTTTGTACCATATGAAGAAAAAATCAAAAGCTCAAAAATATCTTTATTATCATAAAAGAAAGATACGGACTTTACAGATGCTTCTTCTTTCATTTTCAGTATTTCTAATAACTTATTTTTACTTAACTCTTCATCAGATTCATAAGTTTTAAGACTTTTGTCTTCATAATTTTTATAAATATCAAGAATCTGACTTGCAAAAGGTTCTACCAAATTTGTAAACAAATTTTCCTTATCATCAAAATGACGGTAAAAAGCTCCTGTAGTTACCCCAGCTTCTTTGCAAATCTTTCTTAAGTTAGATTTCTCATAACCATCTTTTAAAAAGTTTTTTATACCACTTTCTAAAATTTTGCTATGAGTAGCATCATACCCACTTAAACTCAACACTCATTCACCTTCTTCCTACTACAAAACCTAACCATGATAACTTAGTTATCATTATATATACTCATCTTCTTTTTGTCAATACGAACAGTAGAAAATCATACTTAAGTATGATATAATTATTAATAATTAAATAAACGCTTAACGCTTATAACTTTAATAGCAAGCACAGTAAGTGAGTACCCACTTACGAAAAATTGATGAAGCAG
>OIFD01000130.1_pt1 | contig 39980 bp, 30 predicted proteins | sample 1582021 | NCBI WGS metagenome assembly OIFD01 (sample SAMN07501059, study PRJEB24779) | human gut metagenome | isolation source: stool | host: human infant | place: USA: Pittsburgh, PA | reverse complement strand
CAATAGGGGAGACATACATGGCAACAGTAACGGTCATTATTTTGGCTAAAAATGAAGAACAACATATGAAAGACTGTATCGCATCTGCACAATTTGCTGATGAGGTACTTCTTATCGACGACGGCAGCACGGATAAAACGGTAGAGATTGCTGAATCTATGGGGGCCCGCGTCGTACATCATGCTATGAATGGCGATTGGTCTCAACAACGACGCTTTGCTGTCGAAGAGGCTCGGTCCGAATGGATTTTCTTCCTCGATGCGGATGAACGCATTTCGCCAGAATTACAACGAGAAGTACAAGATGTGCTGGCTAAGAATGAGAAGAAAGCATACTGGATTGAACGGTCCAATGTGTTCCATCACAATAAGGCCACTCATGGTGTGTTGCGTCCTGATTACGTGTTGCGATTTATGCCAAAAGAAGGTACGAATATAGAAGGATTTGTACACGAAACTATATCCAGCACCTATCCTGAGGCTAAATTACATGGCAAAATGTATCATTATACTTACGATAATTGGCATCAGTATTTCAATAAATTCAATAATTATACGACATTGGCGGCTAAGAAATATAAGGAAAACGGAAAATCCTGTTCCTTTGTAAAGGATATTCTTATCCGTCCAAGCTGGGCTTTTTTCAAGGTGTACATTTTAGATAGAGGTTTTTTAGATGGAAAAATGGGATTTATCCTTTCCGTGAACCATTATTTCTATACCATGATTAAGTACGTAAAGCTATATTATTTATTGAAATCCAATGGGAAACTATAACAGATCTAGATAATAGATTCTAGATAACAGATGAGTGTTAGTAGAGAAAGGAAGGACCACAATGCGCGTAGCCATTTTGGAAAGCATCATTATGCCCGCTGGTCATGAGGTAGAATTTGACCGCATGATCATCAATGAATTAAAACGTCAAGGTCATGAACCGGTATTGATGGTGCCGGAGAATTTTACCTTTAAGGTTGATTATGGCGTTGACGTTATCTATCTTGAGGGCGGAGAGGTCGTAACCTATGCAGGTGCATCAAAATGGAAAAAGCCGTTCTTATCTATATTACGCGAACGCCGTCGTCGTGCATGGTTTACTTCCGCTGCTAAGAAATTAGAGGACCATCATTGTGATGCTTTGATTATTCCTACCTCCACGTATCGCTATATAAAAGCACTATTGGATACGCCTTTAAAACATGCAAAGGTACCAGTTCACTTTATTTTCCATGGCATTGGCAAGGGTGAAAACATACGGTTCTTGAAACAAGCGGAACGTGCCAATCGATATCCGAATATTTACCTAGATGTCATTACCTTGCGCGACGATATGCTGCGCAGTGATCTACCGCGCGTACGTCCTATCTTACCTCCTGTGTTTACTCCTTCGACGGGTGAAACGCCAACCTTCTCTACACATACGCCGCTTCGTCTTGGATTTTTCGGTCAATTCCGCAAAGAAAAGAATATTATCCCGTTATTGGATGCTTTCAAAACAGCTGCTTTTACGGGTCCCGTAGAACTCTTGGTACAAGGGGCGACAGCAAAACCTGAGGACGGCGAACTATTCGATGCCATTGCTGACGAATACAAGAACGTGCCAGGGCTTTCATTCCTACATGCGAACCTTATCGGTTCCGATTGGGATAAGGCTTTACTAGACGTAGATGCCATCTTGATGCCATATGGTGCTGAACGGTATCGCTATCACTGGAGCGCCATGCTTTATACGGCTATTGGGTTCTATAAACCGGCATTGGTATCGCCTGAAATCAATCCTGAGGTGCTGCGCGATTATCATGTTGGTGAAAGCTTAGACATATCCTCGGTGGATACGATTCGTACTGGATTAGAACAATTCGTAAACAAAATGATTGAACATCCAGACATATATGAGGCGGGTTTGGTACAAGCCAATGAAGACTTTGGACATAAACGGATGATTGATTCAATCATTAATGTATAACTATACAAGAATTTTTGGAATAATCTTTTGATAATCTTTTGAAATGAAATATGTATAAGTAAGGAGAGTGTATGTTTCAATATATAAAGGACCAATGGGCTAATGGTCGAGCTATTTATGGGAAAAAATCATGGCGTGAAACACGACGTGTAATCTTGCATTTCTTGCGTACTGTAGGTCACAAGCAAGAGATGATGGAATATAAGTCTTTTTTTGAAAGCTACGCACCAGATCAACATATTTTAGATAAACAAGAAGGTCTCTATGAGTTGATGAGCCGTATATTCTTGTTTAAAGAATCTACATTGCGTGAACGCATTGATGCAGTAAAGAATCACTTTACAGCCTTAGAAGACGTATTTACGCCAGAGGCCATCGAAATGCTATATAATCCGGATGAACTAAAACCGGAAGGATTAAAACAAGGCATTCTACTATGGGAAGATGCTGATTTAAATATGACGGCACACCTTAACTTTATGACTGGTCAACGTAAGGAAGGTTTATTTACCATTCTGTTACAACTAGGTAATCAGGGCGTATACCATGCGAACATCCGCCTTGGCAAAGGTTTAGAAGGGGAACCAGCATTGTGGATTGGCACCATCCAAGGGTACAAGGATGGCCTTGATAATGCGAAACACATTACGAAAAAAATGTTCGGATATCGGCCAAAAAACTTTATCGTATTTTTGATTCGGGAACTTGCTAAATATTGTAAAGTTCAATCCATGTACGCCGTATCTGACGAAGGTTTCTACGCCAATACACATATGGTACGTGGCCATAAGGCAAAAGTAGCTGAACTTGATCCATTGTGGGAAGATATTGGCGGTACAGTTACACAAGATCCACGATTCTTTAAAATTCCATTGGAAGAATATAGAAAACCGATTGAAGAAATCAAATCACAAAAACGTAGCCAATATCGGAAGAGATATGAATTATTGGATCAGTACGAAGAACAAATTAAAGGGAATATAAAACAATATTTAAAATAAATGGGGTTAAATATGGGGGCAGACGGTAAAAAGAAAATATGTCATATTCGATTTAATGCATCAGATACACCAGCACGAGCATTTCAAGATTGTGGGATGTTTTTATACACTTTAGCCAAAGATTTTAATTGGGAATCAACCTATGTTTTTTATAAAACTAGACCGGAAGAAACTCAGTGGAATGAAACTTTCTTAAAATATGTAACACCAGTCTGTCTTGGGGAGACTGATGATCTAGATTATAAAAAACAGGTATCATTAGCAAAGAAATTTATTCAAGAACATATACATGAATATGATGCTATCATGTTATTTCATTATGGCAGTACAGCTTGGAAATTAGCAAAACTTTGCAAAAAATATAATCCAAATGTAGTTGTGTATATAAAATTAGATATGGGGATTGGTGGCTTTAATCATTTTTGTAATAATGGCCCATTCCAAAATCTTAAAAATTTGTTTGAAAAGCTTAAAAGCTCATATGTAGATATATTTACAGTAGAAACAAAGTCGTATTACGAAGAATTAAAAAAGACATCTGTGTTTAAAAATCGTATAGAATATTTGCCTAATGGGGTTTCACTTATAGATATAGATGTTGATGGTATTGATGCATTACCAAAGGAAAATAGTATTGTAACAATAGGACGTTTAGGTATTCCGGAGAAAAATAGTCCGTTATTATTACGGGCTATAGAAAAAATGCCAGAATCATTAGTAAAACAGTGGAAATTTTTATTAATTGGTCCATCTACTCAACAATTTATTGATGAGGTACATCAGTTTAAGGTATCTCATCCTAATATAGCTGATTCGATTATTATGGTGGGTCCTGTTACAGATCGTAATGAATTATATACATATGGGAGAAAAGCTAAAATTATATGTATGACTAGTCGTAGTGAGGGGGCTTGTATATCTACATTAGAAAGTATGTATTTTGGTGCTTATCCAATAATTACTAATTATAGTGATTTTGCGCTAGATACAACAAATAAGGGGAGTTGTGGCATTATTGTTGAAAATGGTAATGCTGATGAACTTGCACAACAGTTAAGTAATTCTATGAAGAATGATAATTTATTAACTAATTGTAATGAGAGTCAATCATACGCTAGAGGCACTTTTAATTATCATGAATTAGCACATAAATTGGATTTAGTTTTGAGAAGATATATGAGAACTAACAGTTAGTATTAAGGGGAAATAATAGGGGTATTATGAATATCGTATTGCTAATAAAAGATTTTGCGATAGGAAAAAAATTCGACAAATCAGGGATGCCAAATCAAAGTGGTGGAGAGAGACATGGATTGAATCATGCTAAAGAATTAATTCGTTTAGGTCATCATGTGACTATTATGACTAAAAAGAAGTATTGGTTTACAAAGGTTCGTGAAACATATGATAGTGGGATAGACTTGATACGTTTGCATGGGTCAATTCGATGGTTTGAAGTTTTTTTGCGACTATTAACTACGCATCGTAAGACAGATGCATTTTATATTATTGGTAGGCCTAAATTTGCAGTGTGGGCCATTTTATTTGCTAAATTAACTGGAAAGCCTGTTACACTAGCTTTAACTGGTAAGGCAGAAATCTTTGGTAATAATAAATCATTTAGAGAAAAATTATTTGCATCTTGTGATAATTATATTGCTACAACACACGAAATTAAGGAAAGTTTTATCAAAGATGCACATATTGATCAAAAAAAAATCTCTGTTATTCCACATGGTATTGATACAAAAATGTATCCCTTTATTTCTTACGAAGACAGATGTATTGCAAAACAACAAGCAGGCTTAGATAGCGTTATTCCTAATTTATTATTCTGTGCTCGTGTAGCACCTAATAAAGGAATTCTTATAGCTTTAGAGGTTTGGAAACAAATATATAAACACTATCCAGATAGTAAATTTTATATAGTTGGTGGTGGTGATAATACATTATTAGATGAGGCTCGAAGAGTAAGTGAGCACTGTAATAATTCGATTATTGTGGTTGGTGAAGTTGATGATGTTACACCATACCATAGACTGTCTGATGTATATATTTTTCCATCTGAGCATGAAGGATTACCTACATCTTTATTAGAATCTATGAGTAGTGGTTTAGCTACTGTATGTTCTGATATTGGTGGAAATAATGATCTTATCTTTGATGATGTGACTGGATATAGAGTACCTGTTAAAGATGTGAATGCTTATGTAGAAAAAGTCTCTAAACTATTTGATAATATTGATTTACGAGAAAAACTGGGAAAATGTTCTTCAAAATATGTAGAAGAGCATTGTTCATATGATGTTGTATCAAAAGAAATGGAAATAACGGTTACAAATCAACGAACAGAACCCATAGATATGCTTTCAGAAAAGCCAGTTATTAGTAATGTTAAATGATTATAAGAGGATAGGTTATGAATATATGTGTAACGGGTGGTGCAGGGTTTATAGGTTCTCATTTAGTCGATCGTTTGATTCATGATGGACACACAGTTTTAGTGATAGACAATCTATCTAGTGGGAGTAGGGAATTTGTTAATTCTAAAGCGCAGTTTATCGAAATGGATATTAGAGATTCAAATTTAAGTTCTATTATATGTGAATTTAAACCAGAATATATATTTCATGAAGCTGCTCAGACAGAAGTTGCTGTGTCTATGAATAATCCTAAATTGGATTGTGATGTAAATTTGATGGGTTTAATTAATGTATTAGATGCAGCTGTTACATGTGGTGTGAAGAAACTATTAATGCCCTCATCTGCAGCTATTTATGGAGATTTGGATACACTACCATTAGATGAATCTATGGTTGGTATTCCCACATCATGTTATGGATTAACTAAATTGACAACAGAGCATTATCTTCGTATTTATCATGAAGCTTTTGGTTTAAATTATATTTGTTATCGCTATTCTAATGTATATGGACCAAGACAAGGTAATGGTGGTGAAGGTGGTGTTATTAGTATATTTGCTAAGGCTATTGCTAATGGATTACCTTTAACTGTATATGGTGATGGTGACCAGACAAGGGATTTTATTTATGTAGATGACGTTGTAGAAGCTAATATCTTGGGTTTAGAAAATAATATCACAGGAATTTATAATATAAGTACTAATATTGCTAGTTCAATTAATTCGATTATTAATGAATTTAAATGTATTAGTAATAGTAAAATTGATGTTTCTTATGAGTGTGAAAGAATTGGAGATATTAGACACTCTAGATTAGATAATAAAAAAGCTCAAAAAGATTTATCTTTTAAGACTACTTTTAATCTACGTGATGGGTTATTTAAAACGTATGAATATTTTAAAAAATGATAAATAGAGTTAGTATACGAAGGGTAGTACTGGGGATTTTATGAAAATAGCAGTTTGTTTTTTTGGACACTTGAGAACCTTTAAAAGATGTGCACCATATATTAAACTCAACTTATTAGAACATTATGATTGTGATTTATTCATGCATACTTGGTCAGATTATAACCATCAAACAAAAACTTGGCATGAGAATCAACCTATTGAAGGTAAGGTATCTAAACAAAAGATCATTAATACTTATGGTGAGTTTAAAAATATTATTATAGAGGATCAAATTGTTGAAAATTTAGGAGATGTAACAATATCTATTGATAATAAAAAAATATCGTTATTTGGTCTTAAATCTATGTATCATAGTATGCAATCATCATATAATCTCTGTGAACAATATGCTGTAGAGAATAATATAAATTATGATTTAGTAGTTATGGTACGTCCTGATATTGCATTGTCTAGTCGATTTGATATAGAACATTATATTTCTATGTTAAGTAGTGAAGAATTATCGTATGCATTTCTTACAATCTCAAATAATTTGGCACCTATAAATGCAGGATTTAAATATTTACGAGCTATTGATCTATTATTCTTTGGAAAACCAAATACTATTTCTAAGATAGTTAATAATACACCTAGTATTATTGAAGAGCTATCTAAGAATCGTGTGATTAATTGTTCTCCAGAATTTAAATTTATACAATCTATTAGTAACTTAGGGTATGTTCCTTATGAAGTTAAATATGATGGATGGAATTTAGTAAGACCCTTGAAAGTGAAAGATTGGATTAAGCAAATAATTAGAATTAGAATTCGGAAGAATTATATAAAAATACATTTATTTAGATACTTTATGATTAATATATTCTCAGTTCGTATAAATTTATTTAATTTTGAAATCGATTGTTGTGTAGGGAAATCGTATTCAGAATAATTTTAATAAGAAAAGTTATGGTATTTCAGGGAGCTATAAGGGGAGTTTCATGAAGGCATTATTGATACCTAGTGCATTATTAGTTCCGCCAGATATGCGTAATAAGTTTGGGGAATTACCAACAGCATTATTTCCGTTAGGAAATAAGACGATGATTGAACGTCTTTACGATAAGTATAAGGATATCGTAGATATAATTTATATTGTTGTTAAAAGAAAACAATTACTTATAAATGACTATATTAATTCTAAGAAATTACCAATTCGAATTATTGAATTAGATGAGCTAAGAGATTTAGGCTATACCATTCAATATGGTATAGAGTTTATTATTAGACAAGAACCATCAGTAGATTATGTATATGTAAATTTTGCAGATTCCTTGTTAGATGAGCCGATACCTGTAGATAATAATGATTTTATATACTATGTAACAGGTATGAGTACTGATGAATGGACTTATTTTAGAGAAAAACAAGGAAAAATAGAAATAATATTAGATAAATGTCTTGTGGGGGGGGACACTTCGCTTGGAGATGTATCTAATATTTTTGTTGGTGTTTTTGGCTTTGCAAAGCCTCATTATTTCTTAGAGTTACTTAAACAGTATAGTAATGTACATTCTGATATGGATACATTTTATCAAGCTATCTTTACTTATAGTCAAGAGTATCCATTTACTATATTGCATAGTCAGAATTGGTTTGATGTAGGTCATAGTGATAACTACTCAAAAGCCACTACTAGCGTAGCTGCTCGTTCTTTTAATTCGATTGAGATTGATGAGCAGCGGGGTATTCTAAAAAAGAGAAGTGAAAATAAAGAAAAATTAGTAAATGAAATCCGTTGGTATTTACGAATTCCTAATAAGCTACAGTATTTGCTACCTCGTGTATATGATTACTCGTTAGATCTAACAGATCCTTATGTAAGTATGGAGTATTATGGATATCATACGTTACATGAAAGTTTAGTATTCGGTGATTTACCACTTGTTAAATGGCAAGCCATTTTTCAAAAGTTATTATTTGCTATTAATGATATGGGTAAATTTACAGTAACAGGTGAACGAATTCAATTTGAAGCAGCATTAAGAGATATTTATTTACAGAAAACATTTGATCGCTTAGATATGATGCGGAATGAACCAGACTTTCATTCTTTTTTTGAAAATACAATTACTATAAATGGAAAAGAATATCGCTCGTTAAATGAATATCTAAAAATATTGCCACAACTTATTGAAAAGCTGGTTGTTTATACGTTTACTGGTCAGTTTAATATTATTCATGGTGATTTGTGTTTTGCTAATATTTTAATTGAAGATACTTATGACTTTATACGTGTTATCGACCCTAGAGGTAAATTTGGAACATTTGATATCTATGGTGATGCTAGATATGAATTAGCTAAACTCATGCATACATTAGAAGGTAAATATGATTTTATCATTGAGGATATGTTTGATATTGATGTTATCGGTAATACTATTGAGTATCATGTGCATAAACAAATTGATAATATCACTAATGTATTTTTAGATGTTTTTCGTGAAAGCATAGATAATATACAAGCTGTTAGATTAATTGAAGCTACGTTATTTCTCAGTATGATTCCTTTACATAGTGATTATAAGCAACGTCAATTTGCGATGTTAGCTACAGGTGTTATGTTATTGGAACAGGTTATTCGTGAGATAGAAGGATAAACGGTATGGATAAAAAGGACTTGCGAATTATATTTGATATAGATGGTACAATTTGCCCTATTAAAGATAAAAATGAAAAATATGAGGATATTATACCTGATGCAGAGATGGTAGCTAAAATGAGAGAATATAAAGACGCAGGTGCCACAATTGTACTTAATACTTCTAGAAATATGAGAACATACCAAGGGCAAATAGGTCTTATTAATGCTAATACAGCTAAAGTATTATTAAATTGGCTGGATAAGTGGGATATTCCTTATGATGAAATTATCTATGGAAAACCTTGGCCTGGACATAGAGGATTTTATGTTGATGATCGTTCTGTACGTCCTGATGAATTTTTAAAATATAGTGAAGAAGAATTACTAGCTATTTGTAAACAATCAAGTCGGGAGGCCCACAAATGAATATTGTAATTACTATGGGTGGTCTCGGATCTCGCTTTCAAAAAGCAGGATATACAGTCCCAAAATATCAAATAGAAGTTAAAGGGAAAACTTTATTTGAGTGGTCTATGATAAGTATGGATGCTTTCAAAAAAGAAATATTTATATTCTTAGTACGTAAAGAAGATAATGCAATATCATTTATTGAAAATGAATGTGCAAAGATAGGTATTCAAAACTATAAGATTATTGAACTAGATAGACTCACTAAAGGACAAGCTGAAACAGCAAGTTTAGCAATTCCTTATTGTAATATAGATGAGGCCATATTTATTTACAATATAGACACCTATGTTGAGGCAGGCCAAATGAATATAGGTAAGATAACTGGTGATGGATTTATACCTTGCTTTAAGGCTGATGGAGATCATTGGAGCTTTGTTAAATTAGATTCAAATGGAAATGCGATAGAGGTACGAGAAAAAACACGTATTTCTGATAACTGTACTATTGGTGCTTATTATTTCCGTACGGCTCGGTTATACCAAGAGATTTATGATGAGCTATATGTAAAGAGTGGTTACTTAGAACATGGAGAACAATATATTGCACCTATGTATAATTGGATGATTCAACATGGGATGAACGTACGTATACAGGATATTGAACCTGAGTATGTTCATGTATTGGGGACACCAGAAGAAGTAGAAGCTTTTAAGAATCTTAAAAATTAATAATGGTGAGATGAGAAGGTCTTGATTAAGGCCTTCTTTTTAGTATTGAAAATTATGTTGATACAATAGAAATAGTGATACAATAAATAAAATAGATGTTTCATAGTTTTGATATAGGGGGATACTATGTCATTAGAGCATGGTGGGAAAGCGGATAAAGACGGAAATAAATATGAATATGAGTGGGTAATATGTCAAATTCTTCAAGTAATAAAACGAAATATTAGGTCTTTTATTTGGGAACCTATTGGTCCTAGTTCAGATGGTGTCGATGTAAGCGTAATAAAGGAAGATTATTACGATTATCATCAGTGTAAAGCGAGTAATGCGGGAAAAGACTCTTGGACTATAAGTGATTTGAAAAAAAATAATATTATTAGTCGTTGGATTGATAAATTATCGATAAATGATAGCAACGAAGTTAGTCTTGTTTCTCCGTTAACATTTAAAGGGTTGGCTGATTTAAGTGATAAAGCTAGAAACTCAAATAATTGTGGTAAAGATTTTTATGATTATCAAATAGTAAATGCTGGGAAAGATACTCGAAAACTCTTTGAGAGTATTTGTAGAGAGTTAATAGGTGATTTAGAGAAATATACAGATGATGATTATAATAGAATATTATCATATTTAAAACGAATAAATATAAGACAGATAAGTGATTCTACTCTTCATGAAATGAATATAAGTACCATAGAATCTCTATTTTTAACTAACAAAGATTTAGTTTATAAAAGTTTACTTACAACATTATTGAATGAAAATAATTATTCACATTCTATTGATAGTCAAATTATTGGAGATTGGTTAAATAGAAATAACTTACAATTAAGAAATTTACGAAATGACAGTCAAGTTATAGGAAAGATTAAGTCGTTAAATGATCGATTTAAAGCGAATTATCCTTTTTCTAAAAATGAATTTGTAGAACGCAATTGTTATAATGAATGTTATAAAGTTGTTAATAAAAATGTATTTACAATTATTCATGGTAGTGCAGGTATTGGTAAATCAGGATTATTATTTTCTTTAATGCAAAAATGTGAAGCTAATCAGCAACCATATATTGCAATTAATTTAAAAGATTGTAGTCCAGATAATAGCTTAGATACTTGGAGTCATGACAAATTGGATTTACCGATTAATTTAGTTGATGTTATACATCAAGTATATGAATATCAGTCTCCAATTATTATTCTAGACCAGTTAGATACTATGAGATGGACTTCTAGAAATTATCATGAATCTTACTGTATTTGTAGAGAAATTATTAATACTATTATGCGTATTAATGAAAATAGAACTTCTGCACCTATACGGCTTGTATTAGTGACACGATCCTATGATTTAGAATACTGTGAATATATAAAAAATATAACTGATAATGAATTATTTTCTAGATTTGAAGTTCAAAATTTATCTGATGATGAAATACATTTAGTAATTGGTGATGAATATAATCAATTAAATAAAAGGACGAAGCAATTATTAAAACGATTTTTAAATTTGAGAATTTGGCTGGATATTAAATTAAAATCGAATAACAGTAGTAGAAACTTTCAGACACAAAGTCAATTACTAGATACTTGGATATCTCAAATTAAGAAATCTATAGTAGAAAAGCTTGATATAAAAGATACCGATATTAATATTTGTATTCGTAAATTTTGTGAGTATTGTGTGACGAATCAAGTATTTTCTGTTCCATGTATAGTATTAGAGGATTATAGCACCATATTAAATCAATTGGAGTCAGAGGGTCTTATTATTAATGATAGATATAGTTATAGCTATATACATCAAGCTGTATTTGATTATTTTATAGCTAAAGATATGCTGAAACAGTTGTTAATGGGGAACTCTTTAGAGGAGATAATTGGGTCAAAATCTGAACAAACACCATGGAGGCGATATCAAGTTCAGATGATGTTGGATCAATTATATAATAGACAAAAAGCTATTAAGTTTTTAGAAGTTGGTGAAACTCTTTTAAGGTCTGAAAATATTAGATTTTATGTTAAACATGTTTTCTTTGAAATTATAGGTCAAATCGATGAGATTAATGAAAAAATAATATCATATATTAGTAAAAATTTCTTTGATGAAGAGTGGGGAATTTATTTACAAGAAGCTATAAGGGGGAATTTAATCCTTATAGAAAGATTAATTGAATTAAAAGTTTTCGAACGATTTCTTTTTAATAAAGAATCAATAAGAAAGGCTATATGGTTATTAGGAACAGTAGAGTGTAATACTAGTACTATTTGTACGGAGTTGATTGTTAAGTTTTTTAAATTGTTTCCTGAGAGTAAGAGTGAATTTAGTAATATATTTTATAAAGAATGTATCTATGATTGTGATGAATTTTTCCTATTAAGAATTGAATATTATAAAGAGTTTTTTGATTCTTATAGTGTTATGGAGAATTTAAAATCATTAATAAAATATAATGACTTTAGATTTTTTGAATTACTTAAAGTATCAATAGTACATGATGATACAGGTGAATCTTATAAAGATTATTCTTCTTTAGATATACATATATCCCTTAATCAATTACGAAAGCTGATTGAATTAATACCTTTAGATATTAATAGTATAGAGAGTCGAAATTGGATTGCTAATAAACAAATATTTTCTTATAAGAGATTATTAGTGGAAATAATTAAGTCTGCAATACAAAATTTATGTGATATTGATGAGTCAAATATTTGGCTATATATTACGGAGTTTTGGAATGTTGATAATTATATATATAAAGAAATTATTTTGTTTACATTTTCAATTATTTCAACTCAATATAGTGAAGAAATTCTCCAATACTTAGTCAGTGATATAAAACAGAATATGTTTGATTATAGTAGTAACAATGATAATGCACTAATTGTGGTTAAAAATGTAATTCATAAACATACTAGTGCAGTTAAAGGTGAAGTACTATCATATTTTATTGATAAAGTATTGAAGTATATATCTAAATCTCATTTTAAATATATTCACAATGAACGAAATGGTAAGTTAAGATTTTCATATTTAAATGCTTATAGTAGTTATTGGGGGGCTTTTCAATATAATATTTTAAATAGTATTGATACTAATCGATTAAATGAAAAAGTAAAAGGCATTATTAGTGTATTAAATAGAAAGTATCCAAATGGTATTGAAGTAGGGGTTAAGACTAAAATAGTAAGTGGATATGTTAGAGCCTCTATTCCTTTTAAAAAATTATCTATGATTGATTGGAAAAAGCTTTTAACTAATAAGCAAATAGATATCAATCGTACCAAACGAAGATATAATCAGTTTTCATTAATAGAAAATAATACATCAACTATTTCTTATGCGTTATCACATAAGATAGAAGAGAAAACAAATGAAATGGTAAATTTAATTATATCTATTGGAAATGATATTAATATCGAATATATTGAATGTGTACTTTCTAAGTTAACTGATGAAAAAGTATTATCTAAGTTATCTGATGAAGAACTATCTTTATTTATATCTCATATATGTACTAATTTTTTGAATGCTGGAGAAGATCTTACTAAGTATTTGATACAGCTGATAGATAAAAGAATTAATTTATATAAATATAGTTACATTCGTGATTTTATAGAAGCCCTATTTTGTAATTATCGTTTGGATAGTATGAGGAATCCTAATATAAAAAAAGCTCAAGATTTAAATAGCTTTAAAATGGAAGAACTTAACTCATCAAGGGGTTGGTTTATTCATCTTATATGTCATTTACTTGATACAGATTATATTACATTCGAGTCATATAAGAATAAAATTATATCAATAATGGATTTTAATTCTAATTTTGACAAGTATTTGTATCTAAAGTTTTTGATAAGTGGATATAATAAAAATAAAGAGATAGGTAAAGAGATAGGTAAAGAGATAGTTAATTCTTTATTATTAAATTATTGGTTATGTAATAGTGAATATAATAATTTTCTATTAATGAGTTTATATAATGATGGATATAAAACATCAATAATATCTGTTATTGAAAAAAGTTATCACTCATCAGATTATGAGTTACGTCAGTTAGCAGATTATTGTATTTTAGAGTTATATATGAAAGATGCTGATGCTGTGAAATCATATATGCAGAATACTGACTCTTTGAGAACTCATAATCATTTGTACAATATGATGCAAATGGCTAATATTTATTGGCAGTATGAAGAATATATTGATCGAATTAAAAGCTGGTATATTATGATGCAGGAACAAAAATTAGATATTTTTAAAGGTATTAGTCAATTGTTTTCTACAAAATTGATAGTACTGGGGAGGGATACAGAATTTGTTAATATAATATTTTCTAGTGGAGTTAGTAGAGCTTTGTTACATCAATTCATTGATTTTATAAAAGATAATAAATATAAAGTGTCTGAAATATATGACCTTTTTATCAAAACAGTACAATTTATTATTCAACATCATGATGAGTGCGAATTTGTAGGTGTATCAGCTTCTCTTGACGAATTATTAGCATATGTATATGAGTTATCATGTAAAGAAAAACATTTGAATGGACAACAACAATGTTTAGATTTTTGGGATGATATGTATAAGTATCAGATGGGGAATATAAGAGAAATTACTGATCAGATGATATAATTATTTTGTATTCACGAAATAGTGGTTATGGAATTATTATTTATTAATAATGTAATAGTTAATTGACTATATATCGAAAGAAGACAGAAAAGACAGAAGGAAGACAGAAAAAGACAGAACATTTCATTCTATATTATTTGGATACTATATTTAGTATTTAGATATCATATTTAATCTATATATAGTGTTTATTATGAAGACAGAAGAAGACAGAAGGAAGACAGAAAAAGACAGAAGCAACAAAAAGGTGAGTGTTATGCGTATTTTATTAGCAAATTTAACAAAGATGGTAGGCGATACAGGTGGCCTTGCTAAGGTGACGGCTGCGTTTGCCAATGAGATGCAGCGCCGTGGCCACAAGGTGAGCCTTGTGTATAGCGATGTGCAAACGGGGGATTTCTACTATCCTCTTGATGCGGGTATCGACGCATATGATTTGTGTCATTATGAAGGTGAAAGTCATTCTATCCCTCTTTGGTACAAGGCAAAACGGGAGATTTTGCGTGCCTTTGATAAGCGTAAAGCACGTGGTGTAAATAATGAGTTTACCAAAAAATATTTATTAGGTCACCTTCAGTCTGTATTAGATCGTACTAAGCCAGATGTAATCGTGTCGTACCAACCAGCAGCCTCAAAGGCTTTGTTGCTTGACTTGAAAACTAATATTCCTGTCATTACTATGAGCCATGGTGATCCTGAGGATTATTTTTATACCTATCCTGTAGAGGAGGTTGAAGCGGTTGCAAAGAGTACGGTAAACCAAGTATTATTGCCATCCTTTGAATCTCATATTAAAAATCACTTGCCATATGCTAAGACTGTTGTAATCGGTAATGCTATTCCACAATATGCACAGCAGGCGGAGCTTTCACAGGTGAAAGACCGTTACAAAATCGTATTTGTAGCGCGACTCGATAAGAATCATAAACGACCACATTTATTGATTGAGGCATTTGCACCATTGGCCGGGAAGTATCCAAATTGGGATATTGAATTATGGGGCCAAGAGGACCGCAAGATTTACAAGAAAGAATTAGATATGATTGTATCCAAAGCGGGACTTGGAGAACGTGTTCATTTTATGGGGACGACAACCGATGTACCAAGTGTACTCGTTACGGCAGATATATTTGCATTCCCAAGCGCTTATGAAGGATTTGGGCTTTCACTGGGTGAAGCGATGAGCATGGGCTTGCCAGCAATTGGCTATAAATCTTGCTCTGCTGTTAATGAACTCATCATCGATGGGGAAACAGGCATCTTATGTGATGATGGGGTAACACCATTGACGGCGGTCCTGGAACGATTGATGCAAGATCAAAACCTCCGCGTTACTATGGGTCAAGCAGGCCGTGAACGAATGAAACGATTCAGTCCAGAATCCATTTGGGGACAGTGGGAGGAATTGTTGAAGACTACAAGTAAAACTAAATAAATTATAAAAACCAGTGGAGTAATTATTTAGTACTTCACTGGTTTTGTCATATTACTTGTATATTTTATTTGTTATTATTGTATACTAAGATGTATGGATAAAATATTTACGTTCTCAGTAGATTATATAAAATGATAACTATCATCAGAGGTAAAATATGCTTGAGTCACTACTAATAGGATTACAACAGGATTTAAAAATTTTTATATGGGCACCTATAATCAGTGCTATCTTTCGATTTATTTTTATTAAACTATATGGACCCTCATATCATTGGAATGTGGATAAGAAAAAAATAGTTAAAACCTTTAGTTATGGATTTTGGTGGGGACTCGATTTTCATGCTTATGTATTATTAGTTTCCTTTTTAGCTATCTCTTTACCGGGTGCATTTATATCCTCTTATTTCGCGGTAGGTGATATTGTAAGAACGATACTTTTAACATTGTATTTGATGGTATTATATGCTGCATTTATGGGAAAATTAATATATTATTATCATTTTAAAGATACTTATAATGAATTAGTTCGTTTGGGTGGTAATGCTGATAAAAAGAATCTACTAGATATATTTTTTAATGAAAATCATGGGTTATGGATTTTACTTGGTTTTATTCCTTTTGCAGTAATTACATCTTTAGGAATTTATGCAACTTTATTAACACCGGTATTGTCGATACCTACATTTCCATTTGTAGGACAAGTAGTGGGAACAATTATATTAGTTATTCTTACGGTAGTGGTTTTCTATTGGTTACGTTATGGTGGTACATTGAATCATCGTAATAAACCGGAGTGGGATTTTGTACCAGCTATTATTAAAAATGATATATTTTTAGCTAAAGCCGTTATTGATGATTTGATTGCATTAGAATTAGTGCATAAACATAATGTTAATGAAGTATTGAATCATGATGATGATACAGCTATCAAAAATTTATGTGTTATTCCAGAATTTAAAGACGTAAAGATAGGAGTAAATCCGTTAGAGCTTTTACAAAAAAAAGCTGAAGGTCCGCGAATTCCCAAGCCTAAGCATATTTTTATTCTTGTTGGTGAAAGTCTTACACAATCTGTGACGGATGATATTTATTCAGAATATCATATTGCCGATGCAGGAAAGAAGTTTAAAGCCCAAAAGAATACTATTTCTATGGAGAATTTTTTGCCTGCAGGTATGATTTCTCAACCGGCTATTACAAGTCTCATTTCAGGGATTTATGATTCTAATTTAGAAATTAATGAGAAAACACAATTTTGGGAACATACTATAATTACTTCTCTACCAGAACAAATTAAGAAGTTGGGTTATAAAACTAAACTTTGGTATGGAGGTAATATTTCTTGGGCTAGCTTAGGTTTATTTGCTCCATCAATGGGTTTTGATGAATGTATCGGTGGCCCAGATATTTGTGGTGAAGATGCACCTGCTACATGGCTAGGTGTATATGACCATTTATTTTTAGATGAGGTAAAAAAACGCATATTGGCAGCTGATGATGAGCCAACTATGCATTTTATTTATACAACATCTAATCACTCACCAAGCACAATTCCTATTGAACGATATGGATGGGATGCAGATACGATTTTTGGAAATATTCCTAAAGAGGTAAGAGATAATAAGAGTAAAGTAGCATCTTTGGGTACTTATTGGTATGCAGAACAGGCATTATTCCGTTTCGTTGATGATATGAAAGAACATTTTGAAGATAGCCTTATCATAGTCACAGGTGATCATTCCTGTGGCATAGCAGATTCTCTGCTTTCATATAGAAAACAAACTATTAGAGAATCATTTTGTACTTATTTTGCTATGTATCATAAGGATATTGATGCTAACTGGATTAATAAAAATAGTATTGGTAATCACATGCAAATTATGCCTACTATTTTTGAACTTATAGCACCAAAAGATTTTGAATATTATTCTTTAATGCCTTCCTTATTTGAACCTCAAAAACATATTGTAACTCCGTACCATTGGATGACACAATCTGAAATCGGTTTTTATGGTAACTATACAGCACAGGATATTAACTGGAGAAATTCTAAACAGCAAGATTCGCCTATAACACATATAGAACGTCATGATTTTGAAGAAATCAAGCAAGCTTATGTAGAGTTGACAGCTTGGGTAGTACGGCATCCAGAAATATTAAAATGTTAAATATAAAATTTTAAGACCACCATCATGTAGATTTTAGCAACTGACAATTGTTATAGAGAAGTTTCCTTTGATGAGTATTTGATAAACGACACCTAGATTTGTTTACATCAGAAGATTAAATTAAACTAGCTTCCATTGTATTAAGTCATGATAAATCTAATAATCATAGCATTAGTGAAAAGGCTGCAAAAGTACTTATAGAGGATTGGAAAAATAATGCTTAATTAGTATTTATAAGAGTAGGTAAATGTTATTATAAATTATCTACTATACGATAATTACGTTAATGCAACTAGGGTTCAATATAATTCTTAAATATAAGTTGGTGATATAGTGCTAATAGATTTTACTTTCAAAAATATTCGATCATTTAAAGAAGAAGTCACCTTTTCTATGGAGGTAGGTGAAGATATTACGGAGTATGTAGAGGCGAATACAGTCCGATTAGGAGATATAGAGGTTGTTAAATCATCATTTATATTTGGTGGTAATGCATCTGGAAATCTAATGTGATTAGAGCATTCCAACTACTTAGAGATATAATTGTTTATGGTACATCTTCTGATTTAGAGACTTTACCTGTTGATACTTTTGTTAATAGAACAGGTAATACCTATTTTAAAATTCGATTCATCAAAAATGGAAATTTATATTCTTATGAATTAAACTATGATGATAATAATATTAATAAAGAGTGTCTAGTTGTGAATGATAATATCATTTTTAAAAGAACTATTGATGACATCATTATGCCTTTATCAATAAAGGGCTTAAAGGGTGCATTAAGAGCTAATCAGTCTTTACTATACTTTGCTCAATCCAATAATGTTTCAGAAACTAAAGTGGCATATGAATGGTTTGCACAAGATATTCTTGTACTTAGTTTAAGTAATATTGATTTATGTAACCAGGAGCTATTTAAGCCTTTATATACTAATCCTAATTTAAAAGAAAAAGTCTTGTATTTCATGAAGGCTGCAGATTTCCATATAAAAGATATTAAAATACAAGAATCTTTCATACCTATACAAGAAAATAATCAAAATTTAGAATCTAGATTACATCTCCAATTTGAATATGAATGTAAGAATGGAGGAAGCTTTACTATTGATTATGAAGCAGAAAGTATCAGCACACGGATATTCATGGTTTTAGCAATGATGATTTTGAATAATTATCATAATTCTAAGCTATTTTTAATTGATGATTTTGATTGTTTTTTACATCCTAAATTAGTTAATATACTATTACGTATTTTTAATGGATGGAATGATACAGGCATGCAATTTATTGCGACTACACATAATACAGATATATTGGATGTTCCCATAAGAACTGACCAAGTTTGGTTTGTAGATAAGAGTTATTATGGTGTATCTACATTAGATAGTGCTTTTGATTACAATGAGTTGAGTATTGAAGGTATTAGAAAGAGTTATCAAGATGGTTTATATGGGGCTGATCAAATTATAAATGATTCGATGATAAAAGATATATTATTATGTTAATAATAAAAAAATGAATGAAAATTTCATGAAAATTTAAATGATATTTAATCTCTATATGATACAATATACGTATATCTTGTAAAGGTATACGTATTATTTGTATGGAAACATGGACACATAGGGATAAGCGTATTGCTTTGCAAGATCGTATAGTAATTGTTTTTAGTGTAAAGAAGAGGTATTGTATTATGAAAAAACAATTCGCAGCAATCTTTGCAGCAACAGCAGTTTTGGGTGTAACTACTGCATTCGCAGCTAACCCATTCTCCGATGTAACTCCTGATTCTTGGGCATACCAAGCTGTATCCCAATTGGCAGCAGCTGGTATCGTTAACGGTTATCCAGATGGCACTTTCAAAGGCCAAAACGACATTACTCGTTATGAAATGGCTCAAATGATCGCAAAAGCAATGGCTAACCAAGACCGCGCTAATGCTGAACAACAAGCTATGATTAACCGTTTGGCTGATGAATTCTCCAACGAATTGAACAACTTGGGCGTTCGTGTAGCTCGTTTGGAAGACCGTGTTGGTAATGTGAAAGTAACTGGCGATGCTCGTCTTCGTTACCAAGATGAAGAAAAAGGTAACTCTAAATTCGACGCACGTGCACGTTTGCAATTCAATGCAAAAGTAAACGATCGTACTGATGCAGTTGTTCGTGTGGTTGCTGGTGATTTCGAATTTGGTGATGCTAATGCTGATACAACTGTAAAAGTTGACCGTGCATATGTAAACCACAAATTTGGCGAACGCGTATCCGTTAAAGCTGGTCGTTTTGGTCAAATGTTAGGTGCTGGTTTAGCATATGACGATACTTTTGATGGTGCTCAATTTAATGCTGGTAACGATAAAGTTAACTTCCAAGCAGCTTATGGCTATGCTATTGAAGGTGTAGACTCTGCTACTACTAAAACAAATTCTCAACTAGCTGTAGTAGGTTTGAACGGTAAAGTTGGTAAACACGTTAATGCTGGCGGTTTCTACGCACGTGTAAACGGTGAAGATTTGAAAGCTCCTGTAGCTGCTAAACCTTACAAAAATATCTATGGTTTCAACACAGACATTAACTTTGATAAAGTTTGGGTTGGTGGCGAATGGTTAAAAGCTTCTAACATTGAAAAATCTCAAGCATGGGTTGCAGGTGTTGGTTATGGCGCATATGACCAAGCTAAACAAGGTACTTGGGACGTAAAAGCTCAATACTTCAACCAAAAAGCTAATGCTCCTATCTTGTCCAGTACTTGGGACCACGCTTACACTGCTGGTTATAAAGGTTGGATGGCAACTGCTGACTATGCATTACAAGATAATGTTGGCTTAACTGCTTACTATGGCTTCAATTGGAAAGATCAAGCCGGTGCTGATCAAAACGACTTCTACCGTGTTGACCTTAACTACCAATTCTAATCTCGGAGATTAGTGTAGTTTAAGTACATGTACAAATATGGCGAAACGTATGTTTCGCCATATTTTTTTTGCATCTGGTTTTCTATTATAAACAAAATAAATGTTTTAAATCTATCTAATGTGTTATAATAATTAAAAAAGGAGGTGTTAAAGTGCGGTTGTTAGGATTTGAAATACACAACACTAATCTATTTGGTAAAAATTTACATATTGATTTAGTGGCAACTGATAAAGTGAGTCAGTTAATTACTGATAATGACAACATAGAAAGGGCTTATAGGATTGACAGTGGAGCGTCTATTTATTCCCAAAATTTAATAGCTTTCACAGGTCTTAATGCGACCGGTAAGACAACGATTTTAGAAGTTATCCAGATATTGTTACAGATTGTAGCTAATGATGCTAGATTGAATGATTCTCACATTAAACCAATTATTCAGAAAATTATAGGAAATGTTGATGGTACAAATGAGAAACCAATAGTTTTTGTTATGTGGTTTGAAATTGATAAACAAATCTTAGAATTAACATCTTCCATCATAAAACGATATACAATGGATGATGAATATGATTTTGTTTATAAAAATGAGATGTTGAAAGTACGATCGTTCTCTAAACTGACTAAAAAGAATCTATTTAATTTTGTACATTCTAAGGTTGTTAATCAACGTACTGATTTTGAAGATGCTAAGTTTTTACTTGATGATATGAGTATTGCAAGCATGTTTAAGGATAAGGCAACAAAGGTACTTTGTTCATTTGAAAAATATAATACAGTTCGGAATATACGACCTACGATTCCTGATGTGTCAATTATACAGTGTTTTGATAGTGCAATCAGTTGTATTGAACAGTCAGATAGTAAAGATAAATATAAGTTGAAATTTAAAAAAGATGGTGATTCTGAGTATGATGTATCCTATGATGATTTAGAATCCATCTTATCTTCTGGTACTGTAAAAGCATTGCACTTTTTTCCAGCTCTCCAATCTGTATTGAAAGCAGGAGGGTATATTTTATTCGATGAGATAGAAAATCATATTAATAAACGTCTTGTAGAATGGATCCTATCTTTATTTGAAAATAGGGATTATAACCCTTATGGGGCCTGCTTAATTTTTACAACTCACTACCCCGAACTATTAGATACTTTTGTAAGAAAAGATAATATTTATATTACTCGTAAACGTAATGATGGAACATTAGAGGCTGTTAAATACAGTGATGAAATTGAACGTAATGAATTACTCAAATCAAATGTTATTTTAGGTAATTTAATTAAAGGAACAGTGCCTAAATATGCATCTATGAAATTAGCGGAACAGGCATTAGCAGGTACTGTAAAATAGGTGTGTTATGTCAAGATTAACTGATATATGTGCAAATCACTATAATATTTTCTTTTGTGAAGGTAGGAATGAAGAAGATGCTTTAAAGTGGTTATCTGAAGAAGAAAAATTAGTGGTAGATATAAATAGCTGTAATTTTGATAATTTAAGAAAGCTACGTATACGTAAACAACGTACAAAACACTTACAAGAAATATTACGTAATGATTATGATAAGCCGCCAGCATTAATATATTTATTAGATAGTTTAAAGGAAACGATTACATTACCAAAAGAATTTAGAGAGATACCAATATATTATATCTATACATATCCAGAATTTGAAATTTTATTTGTTATACATATGAATAAGTGGAAAGAATTTAATAATTTAAATCCTAAACCTAAAGTATCCGAATTTGCACAAGAGCTTTTTGACTGGAATATAAATGAAATATTTATGATGTTATTAAGGATTATTTAATTCTTACTGTTATACTAAAAATACATTTTGCTGATGCGTAAAATGCATATGAGAATATAGAGATATAAGTAATATGTATTTAGGCACTAGTACAATTGTGTGTGTTATATAGTAGTAAGAGGTTTAATTATGAAAAGACAATTCTCTCTAATGTTTGCGGTCTCTGCCGTGTTGGGTGTAACGACTGCCTTCGGCGCTAATCCATTTTCCGATGTAACGCCAGATTCTTGGGCCTATCAATCTGTATCTCAATTGGCGAGTGCTGGCATCATCAATGGCTATCCAGATGGGACTTTCAAAGGCCAAAAGGACATTACCCGTTTTGAAATGGCACAAATGATTGCAAAGGCGATGGCTAATCAAGATCGTGCTAATGCAGAACAACAAGCGATGATTAATCGTTTGGCAGACGAATTCTCTAACGAATTGAATAATTTGGGCGTTCGCGTAGGTCGTTTAGAGGACCGCGTTGGCAATGTAAAGGTGACTGGTGATGTGAGACTTCGCTATCTAGGCACTAAAGCAATGGGACCAGATTTTATAAGAAGCGACGGGGAATATAGTGAGAAGACACGTTTTGATGCTCGTGCTCGCATTCAATTTAATGCGAAGGTAAATGACCGCACTGATGCGGTTGTACGTGTTGCATCTGATAATTTTGAATTAGGCGCTGCCTATAATCCGAGTGGAGAGTCTATTGGCCTACTTACTGTTGACCGCGTCTATGTAAATCATAAATTTGGCAAACATGTATCTGTAAAAGCGGGTCGTTTTGATCAAATGATTGGTAATGGTTTAATCCATGATGATAAATTTGATGGGGTTCAACTAAATATTGGCAATGATAAAGTCCAATTTCAAGGCGCACATGGGTATCTACTTACAGGGCTTTATGTAAACGTTCCGGCAGAGTATAATCATACGATTTCTTATGCTAGTGTTAAAGGTCAGTTAAATAAACATATCAATGTAGGCGGTTTCTTTACGCGCTTTAATACACAAAAGGTTTTAGATCATAGCCTAAAAAATGTGTATGGTTTTAGCACAGATATGAAATTTAACAAGCTTTGGATTGGTGCGGAAACTGTGAAAGATACGCATGCAAAACACGCGTATGCTTGGACGGCTGGTATCGGTTATGGCGATTATGACATTGCTAAACAAGGTACTTGGGACGTAAAGGCTCAATACTTTAACTTTGGTTCGCATATGGGGGCTATCTCCTCTAAATGGAATATTGCTTATGATTCAACACAGTCAGATAATACAGGTCATATCGAGTTCCATGGCTATAAAGGTTGGCTCACAACTGTAAATTATGCATTACAAGATAACTTAGGTTTAAGTGCTTATGCGGGCTTTAAAGGTCGTAACAACCCTGAACAATATGCTAGATATCGTAAATTAGCTAACTACTATCGCGTTGAGTTAAATTACCAATTCTAATGATTGTGTGTATAGATTATTGTAGTAAGAATTGAGAGGTTTTAGTATGAAACGACAATTTGCTGTTATGTTAGCTTCAACGGCTGTACTAGGTACAACGACTGCCTTCGCAGCAAATCCATTTTCCGACGTAACGCCAGATTCTTGGGCGTATCAATCCGTATCTCAATTGGCGAGTGCGGGCATTATTAATGGCTATCCAGATGGGACGTTCAAAGGCCAAAAAGATATTACCCGTTTTGAAATGGCTCAAATGATTGCGAAGGCCATGGCCAATCAGGACCGTGCCAATGCGGAACAACAAGCGATGATTAATCGCTTAGCCGATGAATTTTCCAATGAATTGAATAATTTGGGCGTTCGCGTGGCTCGTTTAGAGGACCGCACAGGTAATGTGAAAGTTTCCGGTGATGTGCAGTTTTTATTGCGTCATTCCTTTACGAAAAATGGCGTATTAGTAGGGCAAGCCGGTCAATATTACAAGCCATCTAAATTTGATATCCGTGGTCGTGTGCAATTTAATGCAAAGGTCAATGACCGAACCGATGTAGTGGCTCGCTTTAGAACCTATCAAATGGAATTTGGCGACGGCGGTGAATATGAATCCGCTCTTACACTGGATCGGGGGTATGTAAATCATCAATTTGGCAAACATACGTCTGTGAAGGTGGGCCGTTTTAATCAAGTCATCGGCAATGGTTTATTGTATGATGATACATTCGATGGTATTCAGTTCAACACGGGTAACGACAAGGTTCAACTTCAATTAGCCCATGGCTATGCGACGGCAGAGCATAATGAAACCCGTTTCTTGCCAGACCGTGATCAATATAATTATGCAGGCCTCAAAGGTACATTGAATAAGCATATCGATGTGGGTGCATTCTACTCCCGTCATAGAAGAGATAAAACCGGTTATTATAATACGTACGGTAATTTGTATGGTTTAAGCACGGATATGAATTTTAATAAACTTTGGATTGGTGGCGAATGGGCGAAAGCGGTTGGTACAGCACATAGCCATGCTTGGACTGCGGGCATCGGTTATGGTAATTACAACGCTGCGAAAAAAGGCACGTGGGATGTAAAAGCGCAATACTTTAGCTTTGATCAAAACTTAGCGTCCTACGGATCCAAGTGGAATTTCCCATTTGATGCCAATAATTACCATTGGGATTATAATGCGACACCACCATCTGTTACCACTACATACCGTGGCTTTAGAGGCTGGATGGCCACTGTAGACTACGCATTGCAAGACAATGTGAGTCTCAATGCATACTATGGATTTAAGAATAGAACACATCGAATCGATGGTTCGCTTAATGAATACTTACCAAACTACTACCGCGTAGAGTTAAATTACCAATTCTAATTCAATAGATTGGCACAACTTAATACGATGTAAAAAGATGGCGAAATAAGATGGCAAAATGTATATTTCGTCATCTTTTTTGTTATATTTGCGGTTTTTCTACAGGTGTTGAGGTTACCTTTACAATCCTATGAAAATCCAATGAACTTTTCTCTGAAATATAAAATATTTATTATAATATGTTATACTTATGTTATATTCTATATATAACGGTTATCACTCATAAGGGGTTAGGGAGATACAGTGTTAGTAGGGCCGAATTACAGATGTGTATGGTTCTTTTTTGGAGAGAGGTATAGTTATGAAAAAACAATTTGCCGCTATCTTTGCAGCAACAGCTGTGTTGGGTGTAACAACTGCGTTTGCAGCGAACCCATTTTCCGATGTAACCCCTGATTCTTGGGCCTACCAAGCCGTGTCTCAATTGGCTAGCACTGGCATCATCACTGGCTATCCAGATGGGACTTTCAGAGGCGAAAATGGCATTACTCGTTTCCAAGTGGCACAAATGGTGGCGAAAGCGCTTGCTAACCAAGACCGTGCTAATGCGGAACAACAAGCCTTGATTAACCGCTTGGCTGATGAATTTTCCAATGAATTGAATAACTTGGGCGTTCGCGTGGCTCGTTTAGAGGATCGCGTAGGTAATGTGAAAGTAACCGGTGATATGCGCCTTCGTTATCTTGGTTCCCAAAAGAAAGATGGTAACTATGTAAACGCTGTGGGCGATTACAGCAAAGGTTCCCAATTTGATGCGCGTGCTCGCATTCAGTTCAATGCGAAGGTGAATGACCGCACAGACGCTGTCGTTCGCGTAACTTCTGGGGACTTTGAATTTGGCGATGCGACTAATGGTGGCAATGCAACGGCTACTATCGATCGCGCTTATGTAAATCACAAATTTGGTGAACGCGTGTCTGTGAAAGCTGGTCGCTTCGATCAAATGCTCGGCAACGGTTTGATTTACGATGATACATTTGATGGCGTTCAATTCAATGCAGGCAACGACAAAATTCAATTCCAAGCAGCTTACGGCTATGCTGTGGCAGGCGCTTTTGACGGTTTAACTAAGAAATCCAATAAAACTTTCACCTATGCAGGTGTTAAAGGTCAACTTAATAAACATGTAAACCTTGGCGGCTTCTATGCCCGTAGAAATGCGCACAAATCCAGTGGTGACGCACTTAGAAACATGTATGGCTTCAGCACAGACATGAACTTTGATAAAGTTTGGGTTGGTGGCGAATGGGTGAAAGCTGCTGGCGTTTCTCACGGTTCTGCATGGACTGCTGGCCTTGGCTATGGTGACTACGACCAAGCAAAACGCGGTTCTTGGGACGTAAAAGCACAATACTTCAACTTCGGCCAAAACTTAGGCGCTGCATCCTCCACATGGGACATCGCTTACGATACAACCAATACCGCATGGATGGCTACACCAGCTGGTACAATTAGTGCAATGAACTACCAAGGCTTCAAAGGCTGGTTATTAACTGCTGATTACGCATTACAAAAGAACGTGGGCTTAACAGCATACTACGGCTTCAACAACAAAACAAACAAGGCTACTGGCGATAACGAAAAACTTTCCAACTACTACCGCGTAGACCTTAACTACCAATTCTAATATGATGATTGGTATCGTTCATAACTAAAACAATCCCCTTGATGAGTATCTCGGTACTCTTATCAAGGGGATTTTAAATTAGAACACGCCTGTAGTAATTAGTAAGATAGCCTGATATAGTGTCTCTAGAATTAGAACAGGCGTGTTCTAATTTGTAAGATAGCCTGATATGGTCTCTCCAGAAATAGAACAGGCCTGTTCTAATTTTTAGGAGAGGTATTAAAGGGCTTCGTCAATACTACAGGCCTGTACTAATTTTCAGATGAGATATTAATAGAACAAGGCCTTACCTCTAGAATTAATATACCCTCTCGTGATATATTACAGATAAGTAGTGTTTTTACGTTTATATGTATAAGGAGATACTCTATGTTTCGCTTTCAAAGTGAGTTATTATTACGTTTACAGAAACAATTTGTATCTGAACATGAGGCTGAATTCAAATCTATTGAGGATTTGATAGAAGCATTTATGACTCAATATAATCGTGGTGATTTTAATGATACGATAGAAATGAAATTACGTGATTTATATGAGGCTGCAGAAGAGGCTGATACGACTGAGGAATCAAAGAAATTCTACAATAAGATTCTTGCGTTATGTCCTGATGAAGTAGATGCTAAACGGGAACTTATAGCTCTTGAGTTGCATCCAAGTTTTCAACTTCATCAGCTAAAACAGCTAGTAGAATCGTTGAAAAAACCTAAGAAAATGGATTGGCATATAATCGAGGCTCGTCCTTATATGCGCTGCCTCATCGACATGGGGATGATATATTTAGAATACAATATGTATAATGATGCGATTGCATGCTTTACTCCTGTCTTTCACGGGGACAAGCAAGACCATTCAGGATTCCTTGTGTACATGATGGTTGCTTGTTGTGGCGCTGCCAATTGGGATCGTGGTCGCAAGGTGTATCAGCGCTATCTCGCATGTTGCGATGATATACAAAATGCATTTAATCAGGCGCCGGATATCATGTTGCCGATGCATATGTTGTATATTTTATTGGCTTTGCAGTGTGGTGAAAGTAAGATTGCCTATGATGTATTAGCAGATCTTGTTGACGAATATGAAGATATTGATTGGTTATTACAAGATGCAACGCGGTGGAACGATTTTGTGGAAGACCATTTAGAGACCATTATGTATATGGTAGACCAAGTGATTGACATAGATTTTGATCCACGAGAATTAATAAGCTTATATACTGCTATCTCATTTTTACCGACTCAATTGGTGAGTTTTGAAAGCCCATTATGGCAGACTTTATATGATGCGTATGAATGTGTTACCGGTCTAATTGTTGTGAATCGGTACTCTAATGATAGTTATATAGGAAAACGCGAGTCCGCTCATATGAGTCCCGTAGAGGTTGCTAAAGGCGGGGCTGTGCGTAGCAATCCGGTATATGACAATATACGGTTTGGTGCACAAATTACACTTTCACAAGCTGGCCTATACACAGTAGCTGATTTTAAAACAGTTACTAAACAAGAAGTATTGATGCTACCAGGCATTGGTAAAAAAACGGTGGAACAACTAGAGCATAATGGTGTTATCTTTAAAGCCTAATATATTACCTATAGTATTGCCTATAATCAATATTAATAAATTATTACATGGCTGTATTAATTTATAAAACATCATATATTTATTAAGTTCATTCGAATTTGACGATATATATAATTATCTTTATAATATAAGAAGATAGTCAGACGAGTAGATCCGTCAGGCTCATCTCAAGAAACAGAAAAGTGATGAAATGGCCTTTCAGTTACCTAGCTATCCTAGGATAACGAAGGGCTATTTGTCTTTTCCATAACTAAAACAATCCCCTTGATGAGTATCTCGGTACTTATCAAGGGGATTTTAAATTAGAACACGCCTGTAGTAATTAATAAGATAGCCTGATATAGTGTCTCTAGAAATAGAACAGGCGTGTTCTAATTTGTAAGATAGCTTGATATAGTGTCTCTAGAATTAGAACAGGTGTGTTCTAATTTGTAAGATAGCCTGATATGGTCTCTCCAGAAATAGAACAGGCCTGTTCTAATTTTTAGGAGACATGTTAAGAGGTCCCTCCAATACTACAGGCCTGTACTAATTTTAAAAAGTATGTTAATGGAATCAACAGATAGTACAGGTCTATACTAATTTTATTTCTCTCATATTTACAAACGACAAACTATAAATTATAATTTAAGATAATTTATAGTTTATTTATATTGTGAGAGTGAGAGGATTTTTATGAGACATGTAAGTAAAGCAAAGCTATCGCTAGCTGTGGCACTGGCGATTGCTGGATCTGTAATGCCTAATATGGTGGTAGATGCGGCTTATACCGCTCCGTATACTGATAATACAGATTTTGTAGCTAACAGTGATGATATGATACGTGTATTCCCAGAATACGATAAAAATATATCTTCTATAGTAGCGAATGGTGGTATGGTTATTATTGAAGACGGGTATTCTAATATTGGCTATGGTCATAGTGCATTTGCTACCAGTAAAAATGGTGGAGACATTAAATTGAAAAAAGGTGTATATAATTCTGGTAGAGTGAGTACACCTGTTGCTCTTGCTCAAGGGGGCACAATTAATATAGGCGTCCATGATCATCACGGCGAATTTACGGGTGATAAAATATTCGTTGAAGGCGATGTTATAGTTAAAAATGATCCAATTCATAGCTCAACCATTAATATCGGTATAGATGGTGAGGAATCCAATTGGTCTGGGCTAGCTTTCAATTTATCTGATGAAAATAGACGAAATTTTAATAATATCAATGTGTTCCTTGGTGAAAGAGGGGCTTGGGAGCTTTTGTATCAAGGCGGCCTTAGTGGCACTAACCTTGATAGCAGTACTATGCCTAGCCGTGTACATCGACTCGTTGGTTCTACGAATCGAAATTTTCAAAATATGGTAGAGCAAAATGAGCATAATAAACTGTATATTGATAAGCTCGAAGGCCATGTTAATTTTATTTATGATCCTAATGACGAATATGCAGATACCGAAGATCCAGAATATACACCGCCAACCACAACATATAATGGTTTAACGGCCGATTCCTTCTGGGGTGGAGACATTCATATAACAAGTGCAGCCCCTAATGCTGGCGCTCATCTATACACTAGCCGCAAAGGGCTAGATTTGTCTACTGAGGATAATGTAAATAAGGTTTTAGATAATCTTGCACATAAGGTGTATTATCATAACTATGTGACTGGTGAAAGAAATCTTGAAGGCACAGTAGCTATTGCTTCTGAAGGTGCTGAATCTGGTCGTTTCAAGGTAGTAACATCTGGCTATGCTAAAGAAGGTGCTATTACATGGCAAGCGGATCAAAATGGTCAAGGTAAATATGTGTACGGTAATACAACAGTAACACCTGCACCGCAACCAGTGCCAACGCCAACACCGGCACCAGCGCCACAACCGGCACCGCAACCGGCGCCAACTCCAACACCGGCGCCACAACCAGCGCCAACACCAGCACCACAACCTGCACCACAACCGGCGCCAACACCAGCACCACAACCTGCACCACAACCGGCGCCAACACCAGCACCGCAACCGGCACCAGCCCAATCAACGGCATATGATACTCCTCATATGCGTGGCGCTCGTTCTGCGATTATGAGCAACATCAACGGCTGGCGCACATTAACAAATACTTACCGTCCTCGTGCATTGCAACAAGGTGCAACAACAGGTATTTGGGCCCATATCGGTGGCGGTCAATACAGCTATGATGCACAAGGTATTGATACAGATACCACATATACACGTATCCAAGGTGGTTACGACGCTAAAACTGGTAGCGGTTGGACCGTAGGCGGTCAAGTGTCTTACCTTCGTGGCCATGATGATTATGTGTTCAATGGCTCTGGCAAAGAAAAGGCCTTTGCTGTTGGCGCCTATGGTTTAAAAGATCTCGGCCGAGATCAATATATTCAACTTGAATCCCAAGTTGGTCGTGTAACGAATACTTTCACAGCTCGTAATGAAATTGGTGAAAGCCTATCTGGCGAAACGAAGGCTAATGCATACACTATTGGCGCTCGCTATGGTAAAACTGTGAAATTACAAAATGGTGTATACATCGAACCGCAAGCACAATTGAGCTATACTCACTTTGGTGGAGATAGCTTTAATGCAGGCACCATGCATGTAGACCAAGCTGGTGTAAGCAGCACTGCTGGCGGTCTTGGCCTTGAAATTGGTAAGACCTTTGGCGCAGGCAGTATTTATACTCGTGTCGGCGTTAACCATGCCTTCTCTGGCTCGGTAAAAACTACATACACAAGTGGTTCTACTGTGAAATCAACAGAACAAGATCTTAAAGGGACATGGACTGACCTTGCATTCGGTGGCCGTTATGGCATCAATGCTAACAATAGCCTTTATGCTGATATTAGCACCGGATTATCTGGCGACTATAAAGCAGGCTGGTCCGTGAACGCTGGATTTACACATAAATTCTAAGATATGTTTACCTAAAACAATCTGAGGATATAGTCGATATATAAATAGCCCCAGAGTACTAATAGCTGTATATATTAGCTGTTAGTACTTTGGGGCTTTTATAAATATGGTCTCTCCAGAATTAGAACAGGCGTGTTCTAATTTTTAGGAGATATGTTAAGAGGTCCCTCCAATACTACAGGCGTGTTCTAATTTTTTAAGGGTATATACGAAGGTTCGGAAATTACTACAGGCCTGTACTAATTTTTAAGAAGGGCTATCAAGGTGTGCTTCATTGATACTACATTCTATATTCATGAAAATACTATGAAAAATATTTTATATATGATACACTTACAATGTATAAATATTTTGATGATAATAACCTGTATACAATGACTTATGGTGGTTATTAATTGTTAATTTTAATCGTGTATAGTTAGTGTTTTTGTGGGGTAAGATTATGAAAAAACAAATTACCGCAATGTTAGTAGCAACTGCTGTATTGGGCACAACAACTGCATTTGCTAACAATCCATTTTCTGATGTGAGCACAGATTCTTGGGCTTATCAAGCTGTATCCCAATTGGCTGCAGCAGGTGTTGTGAATGGCTATCCAGATGGGACTTTCAAAGGGCAAAAAGAAATTACTCGTTTTGAAATGGCTCAAATGATTGCAAAAGCAATGGCTAATCAAGACCGGGCTAATGCGGAACAACAAGCGATGATTAATCGTTTGGCTGACGAATTCTCTAACGAATTGAATAATTTAGGAGTTCGCGTTGGTCGTTTGGAAGATCGCGTAGGTAATGTGAAAGTAACAGGCGATATGCGTCTTCGTTATTTGGGGGCACAAGAAAAGAATGGTCACTATGTAACTGATAGAACTAATATTGATTCCCGTGATTATAGTCAACGTTCTTTATTTGATGCTCGTGCTCGCGTTCAATTCAATGCAAAGGTTAATGATCGTACAGAAGCAGTAGTTCGTATGACTTCTGGTAATATTGAATTTGGTGATGCACATACTCCATCTGGTGTAGGCGCTATTGGTTTGAAACCTGGTACTGTAACTATTGATCGTGCGTATGTAAATCACAAATTTGGTGAAAGAGTATCCGCTAAGGTTGGTCGTTTCCAACAAACATTTGGCAATGGTTTAATCTATGACGATACATTTGATGGTGCTCAATTTAATGCGGGGAATGATAAAGTCCAATTCCAAGCAGCATATGGTTATGCTGTTGAAGGTGGCTATGCAACCGATGAATATGGCGAACGTACAATTAATAGAGATAAAAACTTCACCATTACCTATGCTGGTTTGAAAGGTGAATTGAATAAACATGTAGCCCTTGGTACATTCTATGCTCGTCACAACAAGGAAAAATCATCTAACAATGATATCCGTAACATGTATGGCTTCAGCACGGACATGAACTTTGATAAAGTTTGGGTTGGTGGTGAATGGGTGAAAGCTCCTGGCGTTTCTCATGGTTATGGTTGGACTGCTGGTCTTGGTTATGGTGCGTATAATCAAGCTAAACGTGGTACATGGGATGTGAAAGCACAATATTTCAACTTTGGTGAAAACATGACTGCTCAATCCTCCACATGGCAAATTGGCTATGATGATACTACTAGATACCTTGATAACACATCTACATTTGTAACTAAATTACGTGGCTTCAAAGGTTGGTTAGCAACTGCAAACTATGCATTACAAGACCATGTAGGCTTAACTGCATACTACGGCTTCAATAACAAGACAAACAAATCTACTGGTGATAATGAAAAACTTTCTGATTACTACCGTGTAGATCTTAACTACCAATTCTAATGTGATGATTGGTATCGTACATAACTAAAATAATCCCCTTGATGAGTATCTAGGTACTTAACAAGGGGATTTTAAATTAGAACAGGCGTGTAGTAATTTTTAAGATAAGCCTGATATGGTCTCTCCAGAATTAGAACAGGCCTGTTCTATTTTTTAGGGCACCATATTAATCTTATTCTACTAAATATTTAAAGCCCTTATTACACCTTAATCTGTATATCTGTATTTATAGATGCTTATTGCCTAACTCATATGTTCGCATTATAATTGACCTAAGATAGTCGGCGAGGTTGGGCCTCTCTTCGTTAATGGAGGGAGGGGTGCTCTATGAGTGATTATGAGTTAATCATGATAATTCTAGAGGTGATGACTGTTGTTATTGCCTTTGGTGCACTTGTGGCTCTTATTTGTCTTGGAAAAGACAAATAGCCCTTCGTTATCCTAAAGTAACTAGGTAACTGAAAGGCCATTTCATCACGTTTATAATTCTTGAGATGAGCCTGACGGATCTACTCGCTTGGCTATCTTCTTTTATTATAAGGAAAATAATATATATCGTCAAATCCAAATAAATTTAATCAATTATATAGTGTCTCTAGAATTAGAACAGGCGTGTTCTAATTTTAAAAGGGTATGTACGAAGGTTCGGAAATTACTACAGACCTGTTCTAATTTTTAGGAGCAGTATCAAAGGGGCCTATCAATACTACAGGCCTGTTCTAATTTCAAGTAGGTATGTCAGAGGAACACAATCTCAGAAAATGTGGTATAATAAGTTGTTAAATCGTATACAATCATTTTTATACTTACATAATCTACCTACCATTAGTATATATTAATGTATATATTAAGATGTGATTCATATAATATATATAGTATTAATATAGGTAGTAATTCATAATGAGGAGGCCTCATGTTTCAACGTATATGCGCAGTGGCTATATTTGTAGCCGCGCTATTTATATCTGTTATACCCAATGCCGATGCTCGGCAAGATATTTATGCTTTCACCTATAATGGCAATAATTGGTATGTGGACCGCGATTCGATTGATCGCAGTAAACCGGACGGGTTGCTACATTTCACGGTGTATACCATGATTGGTTTGCGTTATGATGTGGCGAGCGGTAGTGAGTATTACAACGCTGATGTATATTATTACGATCAAAAATTGTCTACCGAAGGTGGTCAGTTATTATATCGCAACCCAGGTATCTTGGCGGCGGCTCGTGTGGCACGTCAACAACCGGATGCGCCTAAACAAGCACCAAAACCAGTGGTAGCACAGCAAACAGCATCTCAATCGATAGCAGCTCAAACGGCGGCTCAATCTGTAGCGCCAACGGCACCGCAACCAAATATCGTCAAGGCTTTATCGACACCGGTTCAAGCCCCTGTACCTGCTAATGGTCCTGTGAAAGTAAACACTCAAATACCTGTTGTATTACCAACAGGCCCAGTGAAAAAGGTAGCGGCTAAAACGGTGATGACCTTCCATAATACATCGAAACAAACGACAGGTACGACATCTGAATCCGATGAAACAGAGGCTAATCGTACTCGTAAATAATCCTAAAAACTGCAATTTAGTCTTATGTATACTGAGAATGTATCAGTTACAGTATATATGACTAGGTTGCAGTTTTTATTTTGTATATATGAGGCTGTCTGAAGAAATTTCTAACTTGTAATCTGTATGCATTCTTTTCTATCAATATGCGGAATTAGCAAATCAGCAGGTTGAAAATTGTGGTCTTTTAATGAGGCATTAATGAAATAGATGGTATATAATAGAATGTATAAAGTGTTAACAATAGACTGATGACTGGGGGGCAGAGGTCTAGTTTATCTATAGTTAGGTTGAGCTGTCAATAGAGGGTAGAGAGATATGAAGCAGTTCGTAAAGAGGCTAGCTTGTGGTGTTTTGGCAATCGTCACGATGGGCACCATTGTAGGGTGTGGTCGAGAGGAGCCGAGTGTGACGACAAATTCTGACCGTACGCCCGTAGGGTATAAGGCGATTGCCGCCATGAATGCATCGGCTGCAGAAAAGGCGGACCGCAGTGTGCGCACGATGTCACAAGAGGATAAGATTGGTCAGTTAATGTGTATCGGTCTAGAAGGCACTACATTTGACGAGTCACAAAAAGAATTAGTACGTAAATATCGCGTAGGCGGTATTGTATTAGATAATGATAATATGGAATCTAAGGAACAAGTGCGGGCTTTCACAAAAGGCATACGAGACACTGCGAATACGTCGAGCCTCATGCCACCGTTCATCGCCATGAATCGGGAACGTATGCAGTACAGACCTAATTTGATGCTACCGTGGACGGACCCTAAGCTGTTATCGAAGCAGGGGCTTGATGCGGTGTCGAGTCTAGCGACGCGCACGGCCATTGAGATGCGCGACCTTGGGTTCAATCTTAATTTGGGTGTCATGGTGAATACCCACTCGTTTTACTCGTACACGAACGATGTGGACCGGGCGGCGCGCATCGGCGAGACCATTACTAAACGCTATGCGGCGAATCGCGTGTTTACGGGGTACCAATATTTTCCAGGCGGCGCTGATTACACGGTGCCGGGCATGAAACTAGATGCGTCGAAGGCGAGCCTCATGGATGATGATGGTCGCGTTTTTGCTCAGCTCATCGATGCGACGCGTGACGAACATCCTATGATTATGGTGAATGCTGTGAAAGTACCCTCTATCGATGCGAATCATCCGGTGAGTCTATCTAAACCGATCATTACAGACTGGCTACGGAATGAACTGGGCTTTGACGGCGTCGTGATTACCGATGATATCGAGGTCGGTGCTGCTGTTGCTGGTATATCAATAGAGGATTATGCGGTGCGCACCATCAATGCGGGCAGCGACATGGTTATCCTTTGTAAGCATGCTAAGCACATCAAGGCAGTTCACGATGCGTTAACACAGGCTGTAGAGAATGGAACCATTTCCGAAGCACGGCTTGATGAATCGGTGCGCCGCATCATGCTCATGAAATTTAGCAATGACCGATAGATATGGCTTACAACTGTAAGCTTTAATAATAAGAATGTAAAATTAGGCATAGAAACTCTTTTCTTGTAATGATGTACCCCTTTTACTGGACAACCAGTACAGGGGATACATAGCATAATGGGAAAAGAGTTTTTTTATGTGTAAAAAATGAATTTATTATCTATTTGTTAAAATTTACAAGATATATTTTATAGTTTATTTAAAATATGATATAATAAACTCCTGAGAACTATTTTAAGGGAGGTGAGATCTTATATGAAATGTAGTAACCATGAGGCGGTCATTGATGCCATAATGGAACTATACAATCAGGACCGCATGGAAATGAGTGTTGTACACGGTCCTTACAGCGTTGGTAAAACGTATATCGCTAGACAGTTACAGGCTCGATTAGGCAAGGGTCATACCATATATCTGCTTGGACGCTTGGCGAATGAGTCCATTCATATTCGATCAATTGAGAGAGAACTAAAGGTGCCATCAGGGTCTTTTAAGACTTTAGAGGATGCATTGCGTGGCGTTTTTCAAGCAAGTCTTGACAAGCGGATCATGCTCATCATAGATGATTATCCTTCATTTGTGGATACGGTTCCACAAGCGCCTATCATATTGCGTGACTTGATGGAAACCTATCGTGACCATGGTAAAGTATTCGTACTTCTCATGGGAACCCATGTGGACGAATTAAAAGGGCGAATCTTGGGCGAATCAAGTTTGATTGCAGCCTACATTCATAGTTATTTCAAGGTCAATCCGTTCACACTTGATGATGTGAGAGCATTAGGTTGGGACTATACGGATGAAGACATTGCTAAGCTATATCACGTAACAGGCGGTATGCCTGGGAACCTCGTGCATATAGATCCCGCCTTATCGGTAGATGAAAATATTGTGCGTCTATTCTTTAAACCACAAGGCATATTATGTACGGAACCACAACGATTACTTATGCGCTACATTCGTAATGTAGGCGCCGCTAATGCAATTCTCTATGCGTTGGCACAACTGGATAAGCCGTTTTATACAGAATTATGCCATGCTAGTGAGCTTAAAAGTGGTACCTTTGCAACCCGTATGGCCGACCTCTTAGATATGGAAATTATTGGACGTATTCAAGGTGGTAGCCGTGGTCCATTGCGTTACGCAGATTACCATTTTGTGAATACTATGTTCCAATTTTGGTACCAGTTTGTGTTCCCAAATCTTGAGGAAATTAATTGCGGTCAAGGGCAATATATTTACGATACCATTGCAAAACCTGAGCTAGATACACTCGCTTAATACAATCGTTTTAGTGAAATGAATTCGAATTCGTGCGACTTGTAATTGATTCGAACTCGCTCATTGTACAGAAATCGATTCGAATTCATGCAGCTATGTAAAATTGATCTAAATTGGCGTACTTTTCTGAAATAGGTTTGTAATTATACACAAATACATATGTAACAACAAAAATTCCGCTGTAAATCTATGCATTTATGGCGGAATTTCTCGTTTGTCTAAATACTCAATTGGGTGTATATTCCAAGTAAGCCTAGGCAGAAAGGAACGAATATGAACGTGAAACATGTGGTTTGTCCCCAAAAGGTGTTACAAGCGGTGACAGACCTTAGTTTAGTGCGCGTCTGCCAAGAACGTCGTGTATCGGTGCTCAGTACGGAACGAGCCGTGTGGCCCATCGAGGAATTGACTATCGATGCGGCACAAGTCGAGTTATGTCGGCGCTATCGGCCGCTCATCATGCGGTATGCGAGCCGATGTAGTACGGCTGTGATGACGGATGACGTCGAATCATTTCTGTGGATCATCTTTATCGAATCCATCTATAGCTTTCACACATCGGGAAAGGTACCATTTTCTGGCTATGTGAAAGCAGCCATTCATTATGGTTATCTTAATTTTTATAAACAATCAGCTCATCAGTGGCGCCACGAGTTGACCTTGCCTCTATGTACTGGTGATGATGTATCAGAGCCAGCGATGGATCAGTTCCCTAGTGATGTGGATCTTGAACGAGATATTGTCGGTACGGTGACAGAAGACGAATTGCGCAATCGTCTGTGGTCTGCTTTCAGAAAACTGCCTCGGCAGCAACAACAGTTATTGTATGCCCTATATCGAGATGGCAAGAGCTGCGTAGACATAGGCTGTGAAATACATCAGTCTAGACAGGCTGTGCAACAACGCCATCAAAAGGCCATCGACCAATTGCGGTACTATATGATGGTAGCGGATAACAAAGAATTAGATATGCAAGATATGCAAAATATGCATAGTTATAAGTAACTTTAAAAAATCTAAAATATTTTTTAATTTATATATTTACAGTTTGTAATTATAGGTATACAATTAACTCATAAGTGCTGCTAAAGCACCTACTATAACACGTGTTATTTATAAGCTTTTACAAGAGGAATTCCTTATTTTATTACTGACTATTTATTAATCTTACAGAAAGGTTAAGATAATGTTGAATACAACGTGTGCAAATGTAAGTAATAACGAATTAATTTCTTGTAACCCAAATGCAATATATGGCGATGTAGATCACCATATATGTTGCTTGATCCCAATCTATATTGACGGCGGTGATTGTACCGCGTGTTACTATGTAGATGGTCGGCGTGAAATCATCCATAAATCCATTAAGATGGTATTGAGAGAAGTAGCGCACCACGAGGGAGTTCTAGCAAACGGCATTCAATCGTCGAGGCGGTCAAAGCCGATGTATACGGACCCTAGAACGATGAGTCCGAACATGACTTTTGCGAGCCTGAAATCGCGCAAACCCATCGGGCGTGATGTGGTATATGGTTTATTCAACGTTATCATTCCATTTCAATACCGCATTGAGCCAGGACCAGAACCACATACAACGTATATCATCATAGGAGACTTTGATCCTATACTCGTATTTCATTCCCCTGACCACGTGCAACGCAAACTACGCGATGCTTTGTTAGAACATCTAGATTATACGAAACGGATACTCGCCAAATTGAGTACCTGCGGGAACCCGTATGTGGTGGCTGAAATTTATGGTGCCTCGAGAACGCTAGCGGGAGTATAGCAACACATTTTGAGAGTGTGGGAGGGTCGTAATATGAATTACGCAACAAAATTATGTATTGTTTCAATGATGAGTGTGTTT
>OIFD01000128.1_pt1 | contig 41122 bp, 42 predicted proteins | sample 1582021 | NCBI WGS metagenome assembly OIFD01 (sample SAMN07501059, study PRJEB24779) | human gut metagenome | isolation source: stool | host: human infant | place: USA: Pittsburgh, PA | reverse complement strand
GCACCAAAAAATAAAAGAACAAATGATGCAAAATTTATAAAAAATGAAAAATGGACAGGAATAACTCAAGCAGAATGTAACGTTAGAACAAGCCCATCGACAAAATCACCAATAGTAGCATGTTATGGAAAAAATCAACCGATTCATTACGACCAAGTTTGGGAAGGTGATGGTTACAGATGGATTTCCTACATTGGAGCAAGCTCTGGCCAAAGAAGATATGTTGCTTGTAGAAAACTTTCTGGAGATACTACACCTTGGATTAAGTTTTAGGGTGTGAATACTGTATAATAGGGTATAATAAATATAACAATTTATTTCCCATTTGTACCTAAAAGTGCAAACACTAAGCGATTACATTAAGTAGTCGCTTTTTTAGTGGATAAAAAAAGGAGAAAAAGTAAATGATAAAACACGAAGAATTTTTAAGATTAAGTCAAAGAAAAGTTGCTAAATATGAAAATAAAAGAGTAGATATTAAAGAAGAAATAGATGCAGATGATGTATTTTTGGTTTGGAGTTGTAAAACTTTGCAAAATAGTAAATGTTTGATGAGTACACCTGTAAAAGGTGCATATTACTATGAATTTACCTACAATGGAGATAAAGGAGAAATATATATGGATGTCTATAAAAAGATTGAGAATATACCTTTAAATGAGAATGGAAAAAGAATAGTAGAATGTGTTAAATAATTGAGGAGATAATATGGATAATAACTTAAAAATGTTTGTAATCGGTATGTTAGCTGTTGCAATTGTATATTCTATAATTACTTTTCTTAATTTTAGCAAAGAATATACAAAAGAAATTAAAAATGAAAAAATAAGCTTTGCTTTAGATAGGCTTGATAGGATAATAAAAAGAGCTGTAGGAGCAGCGAACCAAGTAATAGTTAATAACGCAAAAGAAGATGGGACTTTCACAGCTTCTTATGGTAAAAAAGTTAAAGAAGAAGTTATGCAAACAGTTTTAAAAATATTAGGAGATGAAGGAAAACAACTTTTAAATGAAGCCTTGGGAGATTTAGATGAATATATCTCAAACGGCATAGAAGATGAAGTTGATAAACGAAAATAGTATAATATTAATGACAGGTAAACTATATATAGTTGGTTACCAGAATTTCTACACAGACCACTGGCTTTTGGCTGGTGGTCTTTTTTGTTTGGAGTATAATATTATTAAGAAAAAAGACACTTGGGAAGGAACAAGACTAGATTAAATATCTATGCCCCTATAGTGTCTTTTTTTTTGCTTATACAAACTTAAAGTTATTTTTAAAGGAATAGTATTGGTATACTTAATTATTTAATTGGCTTATACGTTAAAATACAAAGGATTGACTTGTTTGTAAGGGTTTGACTGACTTATATAAAAAAGGACTGAATCAACAGTCCCTTTATTATATAATTTTTATGTTGTAATTATTTCAAATTGCTTTCCAAAGCTCCCACAACAATATCTTTCATACTTTCACCAGTTTTTTCACTTTCATCTTTTAATTTATTATATAAATTTTCTGGTATCAACAAGCTAAAAGCAATATTTCCTTCTTCTTCAATTTCAAATAACTTTTCATACTCATCTGCATCTAGATTTTCTTCTGCCCATTTTTTTGCTTCTGATATTGTTATAGGTGTTATTTTCTCACTACCAGACCAACTACTGCTTCCAGTTTGGACTGCATAGCTTGACGCTGGTCCACCTCCTCCATACATAAAAAACTCTCCCGTTTTCTTTTTATAAAGTTCCTCACATTCGTATTGCAAATCGGCTGAATTATATATATTCTCCCATTTTCCAATAAATTCTGCTGTGTCTGTGTTGTATCTTTTACCATTAATTATTTTTTTCATTTTTTTCTCCTTTTAATATTTTTTTATTTATGCTATAATTTAATTAAGCAATAGCTCAACAAGGTGAAAAGCCTTGCGGATTGAAATATGTTTTTATTTGTGTTGCAAATACAGGCATAGGAGGGGATATTTATTATCCCCTCATTTTTATATTGTTTTTAGATTTTCTTCTAGTAATCTTTTTAAATCTTCATCTTCTTCGTATTTTATTTCCATTATCAATTCGTCTGTTTTTAAATCTATGTAAGCATTGCTCACTTTATCTTTCATTTTTCTTGCTTTTTTATTGGATACTGATACTCCATTTATAAAGGCTTCTTCTATCGAACCTGTGTGTCGATATTTGAAATAGATATTGGATAATTTTACACCTGCTTTATTTAGATACAATCTATCCATATCTAACATCGTCCACCTTTTAGCTCCCATTTTTATTAATTTTTCTATTTTTTCTTGATTCATAAGACTTTTATTTTTATATTTTTAACCATATATATCAAATTCATCATCTTCGCCGTAAACTGTATACCAAGTCAAATTATAATGTTGTCCACTATTTCCGTTGTTTTCAACTTCTCTTACATATTCATTTTCTTCTATTTCTTCAAATTCTTCTTGTGTAACTTCTTTACCTTCGTATCTGTTTTTTAATTCTTCAAATGTCATTTTTAATCTCCTTTTGTTTTTATCGTGTATCTCTTTGTTAATATTATAATACCACATTAATTATACGTTGTCAATATATATAGTGTAAATATTTATAATAAGCCAATTTATATAAAAAATTAAATAAACCTAAAATTTAAATTATAAAAAATATTACATAAAATCTTAATGTGGGCAACGTGTGGGCAACGTATATATCATTTTATTTGCCTACCTGACTTTAAATCGCATAAAAATAATAATAAAAGTAATAGCAATAGATTAAAATCTCCTTTATCCCGCACCAAGAAATACAAGACGTTAGAAATAACGTCTTTTTTTGTGCTTATTTTTACAAAATTTTTACTTTTTTATAACATTTTTATTTATTATTTTATGCTAAAATAAGTAAAAGGAGAAAATTATGGTTAATAAAGTTATTGAAGTTAGGTCTTTGGTTAAAAAATATAAAGATTTTATTGCAGTTGATAATTTGGATTTGGATTTATATGAAGGACAAATTTTGGGGCTTTTAGGTCCTAATGGCTCTGGAAAATCTACTACTATATCTTGTATTCTTTCTTTACTAAAAAATGATGGAGGAACAATTAAAATTTTTGGAGAGGAAATGACAGCCGATTCTTTTAATATCAAGGAAAAGATTGGTGTAGTTTTTCAAGATGTCGGTGTTTATGATGAGCTTAATGTTTATGAAAATATAGATTATTTTTGTGGCTTATATATAAAAAATAAGAATAAAAGAAAAATTCTTGTTAAAAAAACTATTGATCTTGTAGGTCTTGGTGATTTTGTTAAATTTAAACCTAAGCAATTATCTGGTGGACTTTTAAGAAGGTTAAATATTGCTTGTGGAATAGCCCACAAACCTGACTTAATTATTTTTGATGAGCCTACAGTTGCAGTTGACCCTCAATCTAGAAACAATATTTTGGAAGGTATAAAAAAATTAAATAAAGAAGGAGCAAGCATTATCTACACCTCTCATTATATGGACGAAGTTGAAAGTCTTTGTGATTACATAGTTATTTTAGATAAGGGAAAAATAATAGCAAAAGGCGATGCTGAAAGCTTAAAGGATACTATAAATTTAAAGGAAAAAATTTCTTTTGAATCTGATGATTTATCAGATGACTTGATTGAAAAAATAAAAGCTATGGATTCTTTGATAGATTTTTCAATAAAGGGAAGAAATTGTAAATTAAGTTTTTCTAAAGATTCAAATATTTTAAATCTTGTTGATATATTTAATTCATGCAATACAAAATATGACCATTTAAGTTCAAGTAGACCTAGTTTAAATGATGTATTTCTAGAATTAACTGGAAAAGAATTGAGGGATTAGTATGTTCTTACATAGTTTTAAAAATACTTTTAAAATTTTAATTAGGAATAAGTCTCTTATATTTTGGTCTTTAATATTTCCTCTTATATTAGGATTTTTCTTTTATATAGGTCTTGGAAATATCGAAAATTCTATGAAATTTGAACCTATAAATGTTAGTGTAAAAGATGGTTTAAGAGATGATAAATATTTTGATGATTTCTTAGATAAACTAGAGAAAGAAAAAATATTTAAGCTATATGATGAAAAAAATATGGATGATGAAAAAATAACTGCTTATATAAAAGATTATGACAAAATTGAGTTTAAAAAATCAGGTCTATATGAATCAATTGTTGAAAGTGTTATGAATGCTTATCTTAGAAAAGGGATGATGGTTGAGAAAATTTTTAAAAAAAATCCTACTTTTAACCCTAATGTTTTGACCGAAAATGTAGATCACATAAAAAATATTTCAAAGAAAAATATTAATATTATTAATACATTTTTCTATACACTTATAGCTATGCAGGCATTGTATGGATTTAGTTTTGGACTTTTGATTATTTACAACTATGAAGCAAATTTAACAACACTTGCAAAAAGAAATGCAATAGCTCCAATAAAAAAATCTGTAAGTCTTTCAGCTTCAATTCTTTCAGGTTTTATAATAAACTTTTCTATAGTTTTATTTACAATTTTATTTTTTAATAAAATTTATAAAATCGATTTTTCTAATAAGTTGGGGCTTTTAATATTTCTTATAGGCCTTGCAAGTTTATTTGGAGTCTTGTTTGGGTGTTTAATCGGCTTATCCAATAAGGCTAGTATAGAAATAAAAAGTGGAATAGGAATAGCTGTAAGCATGCTTTTTTCATACCTAGCTGGAATGATGAATTCTGATGTAAAAATATTAATCCAAGAAAATTATCCTATAATTAATAAGCTAAATCCAGCAAGCTTAATTAATGATGGAATCTATAGTCTTTACTATTATGATAATTTAGATAGGTATCGGACAAATATAGGATATTTATTATTTTTAACTTTGATTTTTGGATTGATTTCTTATCTATTAACAAGGGGTAGGCAATATGATAGTATTTAAAAATTATTTTAAAATAATTAGAGGTCATTTAAAGGCGATAGCCTTATATACAATAATTTTTATGTCCTTACTTATATTTTCAAATTCTAGCAATAACAATACAAATGTTTATAAAAAAGAAAAGGCAAAAATTTATATAGAAGATTTATGTGAAAGTGATTTATCAAAATCTTTTATTGATTATATGGAAGAAGAAAATAAAATTGTTGACCTTAAAGGAAAAAATATTGATGATAATTTATTTTATGGAATTGTGACAGCTTACATAAAAATTCCGAAAAATTTTGATAAAGAAAGAAAAGTTGAGATAAAAAAGAGTCAAAGTGCAAAATATTATCAATATGTAAAAGAATCAGTAAACTTATATTTAGATCAAATTTCGGTTTATGAAAAAGCGGGTTTAAATCTTAATGATGCAATCAAAAATACGAAGAAAGATTTTCAAAAGAAAGTGAAGATTTCTCTAAAAAAAGATAAGGGGCAAATTATACCAGAAAAAATTTTATTTTTCTTCAACTTTTTATCTTATGTATTTTTAAGTCAGATAATTTTGGTAGTTTCTTTGGTTAGCCTGACTTATAAAAATAAAAATATCAGTCAAAGAAATTTGATTTCTCCTTTAAGTAAAACAAAAAGAAATTTGCAAATACTTTTGGGTAATATTTGTTTTGCTATTTTTTCTTGGATTCTTTATATCATTGTATTTTTTGTTTTAAATGGGAAAGAAGATTTATCCAACAGAATAATATATATGATGATAAATTCATTGATTTTTGCCTTATCTACAGTTAGTCTTGCGCTTTTTATTTCGAAATTAATAAGTAATAGCAATATTATGATGGCTGTAATGAATATATTTGCTCTAGGCTCATCATTTTTAACAGGGGTTTTTGTACCTCAAGAGATTTTAAGTAAAAACGCCCTTTTATTAGCTAGAGTTTTTCCAAGCTTTTATTATGTAGCAAACAATAATATGATAGCAAATGATTTTTCAAAAGAAATATTTTTAAATAATATTTATATTCTTATAGGATTTGGAATGATTTTTGCTTTGATAAGTTTAGTATTAGATAAATTTTCGTCATTTAATAAAAATCCTATAAAATAATAAAAATATAAAATTTTCCATTTTTGATATAGATAGAATTTTTTGAATATGGGTATCTATATTTATAGTAAACTATTTAATAAATTTTTATTAGCTATAACTTTATCAATATAAAAAAATAGTATATAATTTTACTAATAGGAGGAAAAGTTTTGCGAGATATAAAAAGAGTAGTTTTAAAATTAAGTGGAGAAGCACTTGCAAAAGATAAGGGATTTGGTTTTGATGATGACACCATTGATCTTATTTGCGAAAATATAAAAAAAGCTAGAGATAAGGGACTTGAAATTGCCATAGTTGTTGGCGGTGGAAATTTCTGGAGAGGTAGAAGCGGTCAACATATTGAACGTGCAACAAGTGATACGATTGGTATGCTTGGAACTGTTATGAATGGTCTTAGAGTTCAAGATACTCTTGAAAAAATGGGACTTGAAACAAGACTTATGACTGCAATTAATATGCAAGAAGTTGCTGAGCCTTACATAAGAAGAAGGGCTGTAAGACACCTTGAAAAGGGAAGGATTGTAATTTTTGCAGCAGGCACTGGTCTACCATATTTCTCAACTGACACAACAGCATCTCTTAGGGCTTTGGAAATTAATGCTGATATGATTTTATTAGGCAAAAAAGGAACTGATGGAATTTATGACAAAGATCCTAATAAATTTGATGATGCAGTTAAGTATGAAAAATTAACCTATAGTGAAATTTTACAAAAAAGATTAAAGATTATGGATTCTACAGCAACAAGTTTGTGTATGGATAATGATATGCCAATCCTTGCTTTTGGAATTGATAATCCAGAAAATTTAGTTAAAATAGTTGAAGGAAAAGAAATTGGTACAATTGTAAAGGAGAATTTTGATGTACGATAAGATTATTAAAGATACCGAAGCTTCGATGAAAAAAGCTTGTGAATCATTCGAAATTAGAATATCAAAAATTAGAGCAGGTAGGGCTAATGATTCTATATTGGATGGAATTACATTTTCATATTATGGAACTCAAACACCAATTAACCAAGCTGCAACCATATCTACACCAGAGCCAAGACTTTTAGTTATTAAACCTTGGGATAAATCAAATATTAAAGAAATTGAAAAGGCTATTAATAAATCTGATTTAGGCATAAATCCACAAAATGATGGAGAAGTAATTAGACTTCCATTTCCAGCTTTGACTGAAGAAAGAAGAAAAGAACTTACAAAACAAGTTTCTGAATATTCTGAAGATAGCAAAATTCAAATTAGAAATATAAGAAGAGATTCAATGGATATAGCAAAAAAAGCTGAAAAATCTGCAGACTTAACAGAAGATGATTTATTTTCAATAGAAGAAGATATACAAAAAATTACAAAAAAATATATCGATAAAGTTGAAAAAACTGTTGAAAGCAAAAATAAAGAATTACTTGAAGTTTAATTGAATAAAATAAAATTTGATAAGCTGAAGGCTTTTTTAAACAAGGATATAGGAAGATATAGGATAAATTCCAATATTCTATCCTTATTTTTAAAGCAATTAAGTTTACTTATTGACTCATCGGTATCCTTATACGATAGTTTAATGATAATAATTGACCAAAGACTTGACAAGAAATTGAACAAGGCTTTGGTCAATGTATCATTAGCCCTAAAAAAGGGAGACGAAGCCTATGTGGCTTTTAAAAAAGAAGAAAAAGCCTTTGGACCAATTGTTACAGCTTTTGTAAAAAGTGGAGATGCAAGTGGAAATCTTTCAAAGATTCTTGATGAGTTATCTACATATATGACCGAAGAAAGTAAAAACAAAAATCAAATAAGTGAAGCTTTGATTTATCCTATAATTTTATTAATTGTTACTATAGGAGTTGTTATAACTATTTTAACAAAAGTTATGCCTACTTTTATAGAAGTTTTTGAAGAAAATGCAAGAAGCTTACCAATAGCTACGAAAATTCTTTTAAATATTTCAGATTTTTTTAATAAAAATGGCTTTTTTATTTTATTAATAATTTTTATTTTTGTTTTTACAATAATTTTACTAAGACGTAAAGATAAATACAGAAACAAAATTGATGAAAGCTTTTTTAAAAGTATCTTTTTTAAAAAATTTAGACTTTTAAATATAGAATACCAAATTTCTTCACTTTTATATATCCTAAAAAAGGGCGATGTAGATATTATTGAAAGCATTGATATAATAAAAAATTCTTTTAAAAATCAATATTTAAAACAAATTTTAACAAATGTTGAGGAGAGCTTAAAACTTGGAAATAATCTATCAAGTTCTCTAGATAAGGAAAATGTTTTTACGAAATTATTTATAGCCATGATAAAGGTAGGCGAAGACAGTGGAGATATGACAAAATCTCTCAAAAAAGCCTCTAATTATTATGCTAATGAATATATTTATAGACTAAAAAGAATATCAAGATTAGCAGAACCTTTTTTGATACTATTTATGGCTTTAGTAGTTGGATTTGTAGTTTTTTCTATTGCCATACCAATGTTTGATTCGGTTAATGCCATTAATTTTTAAGGAGAAGTTAATGTTTAAAAAATTTAAAAATAAAAAAAGAGGATTTACTCTTATTGAATTAATTATTGTAATTGCAATTATAGCCATACTTGCAGCAATAGCTATACCAAAATATCAAAAATCAAAAAAACAAGCGGCAATAACTGCTCATAATGCGAATGTGTCAATGTTAAAAACTGCAGCTAGCGTAAAATTAAATGAATTAAATGCAAATGATAGCGAAGTTATATGGACTGGATCAAATGATGATTCTTCAAACTATGTAGAAAAATGGCCTGAGATGCCAAAAGGAATTGGACTAGATGCAAGTGGATATAAGGTGACAATTAATCCTAAAAATTCAACAATTACAATTGAGCCAGATACAATTGAGATAAAAGAGAAAAATAAATGATTAATATAATTTATTTTTTCTTGGGAGCGATATTCGGTTCATTTGCACATTTATTGTGTGATAGAACTCTTAGAGGAGAAAATATTGCCTATCCACCAAGTCACTGTTCATTTTGTAACAATAAAATATTAAAAAGAGATCTTATACCTATTTTTTCATACATAAATTTAAAAGCAAGGTGTAGATTTTGCCAAAAAAAGATCCCATTTTCATATATTATTTATGAAATAATAGGGGGTCTTTTATTTATATTTGCTATGAAAGAAAAAACTTTTATGGAAGGAAGTTTGATTTTTTTATCATTAATTTTTTCTTTTGTAATAGCTATGATTGATTTAAAAAGCATGGAAATATATATGGGATATGTTTATATTTTAGCTTTTATTGGATTAATATATAGAATTTTTTATTTGGGATTTGATTTTAAATTTTTTAAAATTTTTTTAATTTTTACTTTCCTATATTTTTTAATCTATTTTTTATCTAAGAAAAATATAGGAGATGGAGATTATTTTTTCTATTTAGCCTTATTTTTATTTTTAAAAAATGAAAGAATTTTATATTTAATTTTAGGCTCTATTTGGATTGGAGCGATTTTTGCAATCATAATAGCTATCAAGAAAAAATCAATGAAAATAATGATTCCATTTTGTATTTATATATTTATTGCTTATATTATAAGTCTTTTGTGAGGTGTTTATGAAAAAAAGAGCCTTTACCTTAATTGAATTAATAGTTACGCTTGCTATAATTTCTTTGATTTCAAGCGTGATTTTAATAAAATCGGGTTTGATACCAAAACTTCAAGAAAGAAAAGAAATTGAAAACTTGCAAGCTGATATAAATTATTGCAGAGAAAAATCTCTAGTTACAGGTTATAAATATAAAATTAATATAGATAGTAATAATTACGCAATAAAAAGAGCTGATGATAATGAAATGGTAAAAGAAGTTTATTTTAAATATATAAAAGCAAACACAAAAAATACTTTTGTATTTAGACCAACAGGAAGTGTAGAGGGAGCAAGTACAATTTATTTTTCTTCTTCTAACAAAAAATATTCTATTATAGTATCGCCGATTGCTGGAAGGATAAGATATGAATAAAAATAAAAAAGGATTTACCTTGATTGAAATAATTATTGCTCTAGCTCTTATAAGCATAATAAGCATATACCTACTTCCATCACTTTTTTCAATTTATGAAAATTCCAGAAAAATAAAAGACGATTCTAAAATTTTATTTACAATGCAAGAAGTATTAGAAAAATCGAAAAATAGAGATGAAGGAGAATATGAAGACTTAGAAAATGGCTTTAAAATTAATACAAGTATTGAATCATACAATGAAAATTTGAAATATATAGAAGTAAGATGTGATAAATATAATTTGGAAGTGGTGGTAAAAAAATGAGAAAAAAAGGCTTTACCCTCTTAGAATTAATTTGTGCCTTAGCCATTGGGTCTATCCTTATAGTTTTAATAAATAATATTGTAAAAACAAATCTTTCGATTAGTCAAAAAACCTATGAGGACGAAATTGACTATAAAAATTCAACAAATTGTATTTTATATATAGAAAATGTTATAAGAAAGTCAGATAAAATAATTGACTTTAAAAATGAAAATAATTTCAAATTATTAATTAGTGAAGGTAAAAATAAGTCTACATATAGATTTGAACAAAATGGAAAAAAATTATACGTTTATATCAATAATTTAAATTCAAATAGCCAAAGAGAAATAAAAATCCCGATAGGATATTGTAGTGATTCGAAAATATCTTATGACAAAAATGATGATTCATTTTCAATAGATATTGATTTTTATGAAAAAGAAGGAAATTCAAATTACAAAACTTATATAAGGAGGCTTGAATGAAAAAAAGAGGATTTTTATCCATTTATGTTTTGATAATTTTACTTCTTTTATCAATAAGCTTAACCTTTATATACGAGCAGGCAATAAATAACAATGATTCAAATAAGGACTTGTACGATAGGAAAAAAGCAATATACGAATTAGAATCACTTTATTCCATAATTGTAGATGATAAAAAAACTTTGTTGGAAGATGTTGAGATAGTAAATGAAAATGATGACAATTTGTGGCATCCATTTTATTTTGATTATTTTGATGAAAAAGAAGAAGTAAAAATTCAAAAACAAAATAAAAAGGAATTTGTATTAAGAAGTGTAAAAAAAATTGGAAATTCAAAAGCTATATTAGAAATGGTTCTGGATTTAAGAAATAAGTATTCACTAAGAGAAAATAAAAAAATAATACTTGATGAAAATTTCGATGAATTTTACAAAAATTTAAAATTCAAACAAAATAAATTTGAAGAATTTGAAAATTTAAAACTAGAAAATAATTTAGAAAATCGATTTTTAAAAATTGGTGGACAATTAATTGTAAAAAGAGAAAAAGAAAAGATTACATCAAGCGAAATTTCAAATGATGATAATTTAGAGAAAAATCAGAGCAATTTATCAAATGAAGAAAAAAATTTTTCCAATAAAACTAAGACACCAAGACGAATTAGTGGTATAGTAATTATTGGTAAAGATTTGATTTTGGAAAATGATTTAGTTTTGGATGGTTTGCTTATAATAAAAGGCGATATTATTTCAAAAAATAATAGCAAACTTATTATAGATGGGCAATTAATATCAAAAAATGATTACACTAACGTAGTTGATTTTTCATACAATAAAGAAAAATCACTAGATTATATTGATGATATAGAAAATCCAAAATTTATTGAAATTAAATCAAAAAAAGTATTTTAATGGAGGAATAAATGAAAATATTAGTTATCAATTGTGGCTCTTCATCTTTAAAATATCAATTATTTGATATGGACAATGAAGAAGTTTTAGTAAAAGGTCTTGTAGAAAGAATTGGAATAGATGGATCAAGACTTAAACAAGAAAAAGGCGACGACGAATATATAATTGAAGAAGATATGAAAGACCATACTGAAGCAGTTAAACACGTATTTGATGCTATAACTGATAAAGAAAATGGTGTGATTTCAGATTTATCTGAAATAGATGCAGTTGGCCATAGATTTGTTCATGGTGGAGAAAAAATTACAAAATCTGTTGTAATTGATGACGAAGTTAAAGAAGCTGTAAAAGAATATTCAAAATTTGCACCATTACACAATCCAGCAAATATGATGGGACTTGAAGCTTGTGAAAAACTTCTACCAAATGTAAAAAATGTTGCAGTATTTGATACAGCATTCCACCAATCAATGCCAGAAGAAAATTTCCTTTATGGAATTGATTATAAATACTACGAAGACCAAGATGTTAGAAAATATGGTTTCCATGGAACAAGCCATGATTTCATTACACAAAAAACAGCAAAAGTTTTAGAAAAAGATCAAAAAGATTTAAATATGATTTCATGCCATTTAGGAAATGGATCTTCAATATGTGCAGTTAAAGAAGGAAAATCATTTGATACAACAATGGGACTTACACCACTTGAAGGACTTGTAATGGGAACAAGAAGTGGAGATTTAGATCCAACAGTTGTAACATTTTTGATGAATGAATATGGTTACGATACAAAAAAAATGGACAATGTCCTAAATAAAGAATCAGGAGTTCTTGGAGTTTCTGGAGTATCATCAGACTTTAGAGATCTTGAAAATGCTTCAAATGATGGAAATAAAAGAGCAGATATTGCTTTAAAAATGTTTGCTAACAGAGCAAAAAGATATGTAGCAGGATACATGGCAGAAATCGGAAAAACTGATGCGATTGTATTTACTGGTGGAATCGGAGAAAATTCTGCAACAATGAGAGCTGACATAATGAAAGGCTTTGAACAATTTGGAATTAAAATTGATCCAGAAAAAAATAATGTTCGTGGCGGTTGTCATTTAATCTCAACTGACGATTCAAAAGTAAAAGTTTTTGTAATAGCAACAAACGAAGAATTAATGATTGCAAGAGACACTAAAAAACTAGTATAGCTTGACAATTTTAACATTTACTTATATAATGTTTAAGATTGCTAAAACTCATAACTAGGAGGTGTTAGAATGGCAGTACCTAAGAGAAGAACATCAAAAACAAGAAAAAATAAAAGAAGAGCTTCAGCTTACAGATTAAATAAATCAACTTATGTAGAGTGTCCAAATTGTCATGAACCAATGTTACCACATAGAGTTTGTCCAAGCTGTGGTTATCATAAAGGCAAAGAAGTTCTTGAGTTAAATTAAGATAGTGGTAACACTATCTTTTTTTAATATCAAAAATAAGGGGAAATTATGAAGATAATTATAGATACTTATGGAGTAGATGATGGAATAAAGATTCCAATAGAAGGTGCAATTAGTGCTTTAAAAGAAAAAGATTTTGTGCCAGTTTTTTCTGGAGATAAAGAAAAAATCGAAAAAATTATTGATGGAAGAATAAAATCCTACGAAATAATAGATGCTAAAGACAAAATTGAAAATAATGAAGATCCAGTAAAGGCTATAAGAAGAAAAAAAGATTCTACAATGGTTAAAGCTTTCGAAAAATTAAATGAAGATGGTTACGATGGATTAGTTTCTGCAGGCTCAACAGGAGCAATCCTTGCAAGCGGATTATTTATTTCTGGAAGAATTAAAGGAATAAAAAGAGCTTGCATTGCAACAAGCCTACCAACTTATGAAAATACAACTTTATTATTGGATACTGGGGCAAATATGGATTGCAAAGCAGAATTTTTAAAAGAATTTGCAATAATGGGAAGTGTTTTTGCAAAAAATGTACTTCATATAGAAAATCCTACAGTTTCACTTTTAAATGTTGGAATCGAAGAACACAAGGGCAACAAATTAGCAAAAGAAACTTACAAATTATTGGAAGAATCTTCAATAAATTTTAAAGGAAATATTGAAGCAAGAGATTTGTTTACTGGCAAGACTAATATAGTAATAGCTGATGGATTTGACGGAAATATTGCTATAAAAACTGCAGAAGGTGTAATTAGTCTTTTTAGTAAGGAAATTAAAGATGCAATTTACAAATCATTTTCAACAAAAATTGGGGGAGCCTTGATAAAAAATTCTTTAAAAGAAAATTTATCAAAATATAACTCAGATTCTATAGGAGGAGCTCCACTTTTGGGAGTAAACCAATATGTTTATAAGGCTCACGGCAATTCTAATGAAAAAGCATTTAGCTCAGCGATTTTAGGCCTAATCGATTATGTAAATACAAATACAATAGAAAAAATAAAAGGAGAATTAGAATGATAAGAGAAGAATTAATTGAATTAGTAAAAGAAAATTTAGATATTAATGAAGATGAAATTGATTTTGAAAAAGAAATCACAGAATATGATATAGATTCAATAGATATGCTTGATTTTATTATGGCAATTGAAGATAAGTATGACATAGAATTTTCTGATGACGAATTAGATGAAATCGAAAAATTTTCAGATGTAATATCTTTAATAGAAAGCAAAAATTAATGAAATTAAGTAAAGAAAGATTAGAAGAAATTGAAAAACTTGAAGAGAGTATAGGCTACATTTTTAAAAATAAAAATCTTATTGATGTAGCCCTTACTCACTCTTCTTATATTAATGAGAGCAAGGATGAAAATAAATCATCAAACGAAAGATTGGAATTTTTGGGAGATAGCATTCTTGATTTAATTGTAAGCGAAGAACTTTACAAAAATCACAAAACATATCCAGAAGGAAAATTAACAAAAATAAGATCAAGGATAGTTTGTACTTCATCTTTTTCAAAAGCAAGCGAAAAATTTAATTTATCTTCATATTTGTTGTTTGGGAAAGGAGAAGAAAGTCATAATGGTAGGGAAAAAAAATCTGTAAAAGCAGATACTTTTGAGGCTTTTTGTGCTGCAATTTATCTTGATGCAGGATATGATTTTCTAAAAGATTTTTTAATGAAAAATTATTATGAAATTGTAAAAGAACTTCTAGAAAATGACTTGCTTTTTATTGATTACAAAACAAAATTACAAGAGTATTTTAACAAGACGAACAGAATAATTTTAAAATATAAACTTGTAAAAGAAGAAGGTCCAGAGCATAATAAAACATTTTATATGGAAGTTTCAGCCAAAAATAAAAAACTTAGCACTGGCAAGGGAAAAAATAAAAAGGAAGCAGAACAAATGGCAGCAAGAATCGCTTATAAGAAGTTGACAAATGAGTAAAAAAGAATATATAATACCAATTTTTATACCATTTTTGGGTTGTCCCCACGATTGTGCTTTTTGCAATCAAGTCAAAATTACAAATTATAAGGACAATATAAATAAAGAAAATACTATAAGGCAAATTAATCAATACTTATCATATTTTCCAAAAAATGAAAATCTTAAAGAAATTGCATTTTTTGGTGGCTCATTTACAGGTCTTGATGAGAAAGTAATGACTTCTTATCTTGAAATTGCACTTAATTATAAAAAGAAGGGAATTATTGATAGAATCAGATTATCTACAAGACCTGATTATATAAATAATTCTATTCTTGATATATTAAAAAAATATGAAGTTGATGTAATTGAACTTGGAATACAATCGCTTGATAATGAAATATTAAATGCAAATGAGAGAGGTCATAGTAAAGAAGATTCAATTATGGCAAGCAAATTAATAAAAGATTATGGTTTTAAATTAGGTCATCAAATCATGCCAGGTCTTTATAAGGATTCTTTTGATAAAGCTATCAAAACAGGATTAGAGTCTATAAAAATGAATCCTGATATGGTAAGAATATATCCAACTTTGGTTATAAAAGATACAAAACTTGAAAAATTATATAAAGAAGGTTTATATAAGCCTCTTAGCTTGGATGAAGCTATTGAAATATCTAGTAGGCTTTATATGATTTATTCATACAAAAAAATTCCAGTAATAAGAATAGGACTTCAGCCAACAGAAAATATAAATGAAAAAAAAGATGTTGTTGCAGGGCCTTTTCATCCTTCAATTAGACAATTGGTTGAAACAAATATTCACAAAATTTATTTGGAAGAATTAATAAATAAGTATAGGCTAAAAAATAAGATAAAAATTCATATATCAAACAGAGAAATTTCAATAATAGCTGGAAATAAAAAAGCAAACAAAAATTATTTTTACAAAAAATATGGCTTGGTTATAAATTTTGAAAATGATGAAAATAATTTTATAGAGTATGAGGATAAAAAAATATCCTATGATATTGAAAATTTTATGAGAGAATTTGTAGAAAAAACTTACGGTGGTGATTTATATTAGATTAGAAAGTGTTGAACTTAAAGGATTTAAGTCCTTTGCTAATAGGACAAAAATAAAATTTGATAATCAAATAACTGCTGTAGTTGGTCCAAATGGTTCTGGGAAATCAAATATAGCAGATGCCATAAAATGGGTTTTAGGTGAACAATCAGTAAAATCTTTGAGAGGAAAGAAGATGGATGATGTAATCTTTCAAGGAGCTGATGATAAAAAACCTATGAATATGGCGGAAGTAAATCTTTCATTTAATAATAAAGATAGAGCCTTGTCTAGTGACTATGATCTTGTAAAAATTTCTAGAAGAATTTTTAGAAATGGCGACAATGAGTATAGGTTAAATGGAAAAAGAGTAAGGCTTAAAGATATAAAAGAATTATTTTTGGATACAGGTATTGGGAAAGAAGGATATTCTGTAATTGGCCAAGGAAGAATTGATGAAATTTTAAATTCATCAAATCAAGAAAGAAGAAATATTTTTGAAGAAGCAAGTGGAATTGCAACTCACAAATATAGAAGAGAAGAATCCCTAAAAAAACTATCTAAGGTTGATGAAGATCTTGAGATAATTCAAAGAGAATGGGACTACAAAAATAAGGATAAAAATAAGCTTGAAATTGAAGCGAAAAATTTTGAAAAATATACTGAAATTGAAAGTTTACTTAATGAAAAAGCCTATTTATTTTATGCAAATAAATCAAAGTCTTTAAACGAAAAAAATAAAGATTTAATTGAACAAATTAAAATTTTAAAAAATAATCAAGAAGAAAAAACTAGAGAATTTGATAAAATAAATGAATCATTATTGCCGATAGCAGAAAATATCAGAGATTTAGAAAATAAATATAAAAATCTTAACCAAAATATTTTAGATAATGAAAAAAATATTGATAAGTACACTAATAAGATAAATCTTGATAGGCAAAAACTTCTTTATAACAAAAAAGATTTAGAAAGAAATAACAGTGATTTTAAATCTTATGATGAGAAATTTAAAAATTATGAGATTTCACTAAAAAACCAAAAAGATAAGCTTGAAAATACAAAAAATGTAATAAGGAATTTAGAAGAAAAAAATAGAAAATTATCTGAAAAAAAAGATGAAAGCATAGATTTATTATCTTCAATACAAAAAGAAATTGAAAGATTAAAAAAAGAAGGCGAAGATTTAAATAAATTAATATATGACTATGATATAGATCAAAAAACAAGAACAATTCTTGAAAAACAAAGATTTGAAAATAACAAGATAATCAATGAAAAAATTCAAGAATTAAATTCTGATTTGTCAAATATTAGCAAAGATTTAAATGAATTGGAAAATGAAAAAGAAAATCTTTCAAAAGATATTGAAGAAAAAAATACAAATCTTGAAAAGATAAAAGAAAAAATTTTAAATGAAATAAATAAAAAAGATGATTTAGAAAAAGCAATCAACCAAAACAAACTTTCTTGCAAAGAAGAAATATCAAATTATAAGATACAAAAGTCTTTGATGGAAAGAAATGAAGGGTATTTTTATTCTGTTTCAGATTTTTTGAAAAAAACCAAAAATACAGAGATTGAAAAATTATATATAAATACCTTAGCAAATCTTATAACTGTAAAATCAGGTTATGAAGAAATAATTGAAAATCTTATAGGTCAAGGGCTTCAAAATATTGTAACATGGTCAAAAAAAGATACTAGGGAGATAATTAATTTTGTAAATAAAAATAAGCTTGGCAGAATTACATTTTTACCTTTGGATTCAATAAAACAAAATAAAAAAGCTAGAGTTGAAGAAAAAGAAGTTATAGCTATGGCTTATGATTTGGTTAGTTTTGATTCGAAACTTGAAAATATTATTAATCATTTTCTTTCAAATACGGTTGTTGTAAAAAATATAGACGATGCCGTAAGCTTATCAAATAAAATTAAGGGATATAGGATAATTTCTTTAAATCTTGATTTAATTAATACTTGGGGTTCAATGGTTGCCGGAGTTAATAAGGCTAGAAAATCAAATATTAATATCCTAAATAGAAATAAAAAAATAAATGAAATTAAGTCTAGGATAAATAAGTTAAGAAACGAGAGAAATGACTTATTAGAAAATTATAACTCTTTAAATATAAAATTAGAAGAAAATCAAAGATTAAGGCAAACAAAAGAAGATGAATTAGTAGAAGCTAATGAAAATTTAATAGATATAAGGTCTATTTTTGACAAAAAAAATTATCAAAAGCAAAGTCTAATTCAAAGAATTGACGAGTTAAAAGAATCTTTGAATGAATCAAAAGAAGAAGAAAATTTTAAAGATATAGAAAAAATCAAATTAAAACTTTCAAATGTAAAAAAAGAAGATGAGATTTTAAAGGAAAAATCTATTGAAAATGGCAAACTAATAAATGATTTATCCAATGAAATATTTAAAAACAAAAATAGTATTGAAATAAATACAAGAGATTTAAATATTTTAGAAAATAGGATAAGTGAAGATGAAAATAGTCTTTTGAATTTGAAACAAAATATAGAATTCAATCAAAAAATGAAAAAATCCTTAGAAGAAAGTTTGATAAATTTAGAAAAAGAAATAAGTGCTTGTGAAAATAAAGTTTTTGATACAAAAGAAAAATTAAAAGAAGACGAGAAAAATAAAATAAAGATTTCTATGGAAATTGATGAGAAGAAAAACTCTAATCATAAGTTATTATCTCTATCTAAAAATATAGAAAATGAATTAAATGAATATTCTATGAAAATAGTAAAGTTTAATTACAAACTTGAAGCTATAAGTAAAGATTTGAAAAATTTAGAAGATGAAATTAGACCATTTATTTCAAAATCGCTAGAAGATTTAAAAGAAAATAATTACGAAAATTCTTCAAAGCAAATTAAAAAGGAAGAATTATTTAATCTTCAAAAAGAATTGACTCAAGTCGGATTTTTTGATGAAAATTCCAAAGAAGATTTTGAAAAAGCCTACAAAGAATTTGAATTTTTAGATAAGCAAAAAATTGATCTTGAAAAGTCCAAAAAAGATATTGAAAAAATGATAAAAAAGCTTGAAGAAGATATGAAAGATGAATTTATCAAAAATTTCAATATAATTGATGAAAAATTCCAAAGGATATTTAAGGAATTGTTTATGGGAGGAAAGGCAAAGCTAAGTCTTGATTCAAATGATTTATTAGATGCGGGAATTGATATATCCGCTTGCCCTCCAGGTAAAAGCACAAAAAATATAAGCTTATTATCAGGTGGGGAAAAATCACTAACGGCTGTGGCTTTATTATTTGCAATATTTGAAACAAATCCTGCTCCATTTTCTTTATTAGATGAGATTGATGCGGCTATGGACGAATCAAATATAAAAAGATATATAGATTATTTAAAATCTTTATCTGACAAAACACAATTTATAATGATAACTCACAGACAAACTACCATGCAATTGGCAGAAAAAATTCATGGAGTCACAATTGGTGATGGTGGAATTTCAAAAATTTATTCAATAGATTTTGATGATGAAAAATAGAAGGAGAAAAAATGGCAATTAGAAATATAAGACAAGTTGGAGATCCTATTTTAAGAAAAACTTCAAAAGAAGTAAAAGAAGTTAATGATAGAATTAAAATTTTATTAGATGATATGGCAGAAACAATGTATAAGGCTGATGGAGTTGGACTTGCAGCACCACAAGTAGGACTTTTAAAAAGAGTTATAGTTGTGGATGTTAGAGATGAAGATGGTTTGATTAAACTTGTAAATCCAGAAATTATTGAAAAAGATGGAGAACAAGTTGGAGTTGAAGGATGTCTTTCGGTTCCAAATTTCAATGCAAATGTAAAAAGACCTGCCCATGTTGTTGTAAAATATTTAGACGAAAATGGAGATGAGAAAAAAATAGAAGCTGAAGGCCTAAAAGCTGTAGCTCTTTGCCATGAAATTGATCATTTAAATGGGATTTTATTTATAGATAATTATGAAGAGGAAGTTAAATTTGACGAATAAAATAAATATATGTTTTATGGGAAGTCCAAAGTTTTCACTAGAAACTTTGGATATTCTTAATAAAAACGAAAATATAAACCTAAGTTTAGTTGTAAGTGGAAAAGATAAAAAAAGAAATAGAAATAAATTTAAGCCAACAGTAGTTAAGCAATATGCTTTGGATAATAATATTGAAGTTGTTACTCCAGATAGTGTAAACACAGATGAATTTATAAATTTATTAAAAGAAAAAAATATTGATTATATAGTAGTAGTTGCTTTTGGTCAGTTGATAAAAGAAAAATTATTAGAAGAATATAAAAATAAAATAATCAACTTGCATCCATCATCTCTACCAAAATACAGAGGCTCTAGTCCAGTACAATTTAGCCTATTAAATGGTGACAAAAAAACTCATGCATCAGCCATGCTTATAGAAAAAGGAATGGACTCAGGGGATATTATAAATCAAAAAGAAGTTGAAATAAAGGCTGAAGATGATTTTACATCTTTAAGTGAAAAACTATCAAAAATTGGAAGTGAAGTTATACTTGAGTCTGTATTAAATTATGATGATTTTATGAAAAATAGAGTAAAGCAAGATAATGATAAAGCAACTTTTACAAAAAAAATTACAAAAGAAATGGGAAAGATTGATTTTAATCAATCAAAAGAAGAAATAATAAATAAAATTAGAGCTTTTGTAGAATTTCCAAAGGCATATTTTTCATATAAAAATGAAAATGTAAAAATTTTAAAAGCAAGCCCAGTTGAAATTGAAAATCCAAAAATATCTTTTGTATATAAGGCTAACAAAAATGACAAAATTATTATTGGCTGTAAAAATGGCGGGATAAGAATTGAAAAAATTCAATTTCCAGGCAAAAAAGCTATGGATACAAAATCTTTTTTACTTGGAAATGATTTTGAAGAAGGAATTTATTTAGGATAATATGGAAGATTTTAAATTAATATTAGATGGCCTTTATAGAATTTCCTACAAAAATGAAAAATCTACAGATATTATTAATGAAATAGCAAAAAAAGTAGAAGACATTTCCTATATAACAAAAAATATATATGGAGTTTTGGAAAATAAGTTATATCTTGAGTACATTTTGGCAAAATTGTCAAAAATAAAAGTGAAAAAATTGGACAAAAAGGTAAAACTTATTTTGTTAATTGGAATTTATAATATTCATTTTTTAGATAGAAAAAATTATGCAATAGTAAATGAATTAGTAAATCTTACCAAAAAAGTATCTTTTAAATCAAAATCTTTTGTAAATGCTATTTTAAGATCTTATATAAGAGATGAAAAAAATTTATCAAAAATAAATATAGAAAATGATGAAGAATTTAATTCGATAAAATATTCCATGCCTTTGTGGATTATAAAATATTTAAATGATTCATACGGGAAAGATTATACTCAAAAATTTTTAGATTCTTTGAATAAGGAAAGAAAATTATCTATAAGGATAAATAAAACAAAAATCACAAGAGAAAAATTAAAAAATCTTTTGGAAGATAGGGGATATATTGTAGAAGACTCTTTGATTTCGACTTTAAGCCTTGTAATTAAAAATCCTAAGTCTTTAGCAAGCACAGAAGAATTTAAAAAAGGATTTTTTACAATCCAATCAGAAGCTTCTATAAAAGTTTGTGAGATTCTTAATCCTAAAAAAAATTCAAATATTTTAGATATATGTGCAGCTCCAGGAACAAAGACATCTTTATTAGTTGAGCTTTGCGATAATTCATCAAAAATAATTGCAAATGATATTTCTTTTAATAAATTATCGAAAATAAATGAAAATATTAAAAGATTGGGACTAAAAAATATAGAAATTACAAATTTTGATGCTAGTATTTTAAAGGAAGAATACAAAGAAAAATTTGATTATATTTTATGCGATTTGCCATGTTCTGGTCTTGGGGTTATGGATAGAAAACCAGAGATAAGATATAATAGGACTATGGAAGATGTTATTAGTCTTTCAAAACTTCAAAAAAATATTTTGGATAAGGCTTTTTTATATTTAAAAACAGGTGGAATTTTAGTATTTTCTACTTGTACAATTGGAAGTATTGAAAATAAAGATAATTTCAATTATTTATCCAAGAAAAGAAGGCTTAAAAATATAAAAATTAATGGAAAAGATTACTTGGAATTTAATAGTTTTGAAGATGAAACTGATGGATTTTTCTTAACAAAATTTGAAAAGATATGATTATGAAAAAAACAATAAATGACAAAACTATCAAAGAATTAGAAGAAATTTTTTTAAATTTAGGATTTCAAAAATTTAGGGCAAAACAAGTTTTTAGGCAAATTCATGTAAATAAAATAAATGATTTTTCTAAAATGACTGATTTGTCAAAAGATATGAGGAAAAAATTAGATCAAATTTTCTATTTTCCAAAGATTAAAGTTTTAAAAGAATTTAAATCTAACTTGGATAAAACAAAAAAATATTTATTTGAACTTGATGATGGAAACATTATTGAAGCTGTTTTTATGGAATACAATAATAGAAATACAATTTGTATTTCGTCACAAGTAGGATGCAAAATGGGATGCAAATTTTGTGCATCTACTAAAAATGGTCTTGAAAGATCTCTGTTGGCATCTGAAATAATAGAAGAAATTTATCTTTTAGAAAGAGAAAATTCAGATATTAATAATATTGTTGTCATGGGAATAGGAGAGCCTCTAGATAATTTTTCAAATATAGAAAAATTTATTAAAATAATTACAGATGACAATGGAAGAAATTTATCTCACAGAGCAATAACAATTTCTACTGTAGGACTTGTAGATAAAATTTATAAGCTTGCAGATTTAGGATATGATATTAATTTGGCTGTTTCCCTACATTATGCTTTTGATAAAAAAAGAATGGAATATATGCCAAGTGCAAAAAAATATAAAATAAAAGATATTGTAAAAGCTTGTGATTATTATTTGGAAAAAACAAAAAGAAGAATTTCTTATGAATATGTTGTCATAGATGGGGTAAATAATTTAAAAGAAGACATTGATAAATTGGAGAAACTTTTTAAGGGTAAAAATATTCATATAAATCTTATTCCTTTAAATCCAATAGAAGAATTTAAATATTCAAAAACTAAGTCCAATGTAATGGATCAATTTCAAAAAAAATTATCAGTTAGGGGTTTAAATGCAACTATAAGAAGATCAATGGGATCAGATATTGATGCATCATGTGGACAACTTAGAAATAACTATGCGAGGTAGAAATGAAATTTAGTACTATTTCAAATATCGGCAAAGTAAGAAGAGAAAATCAGGATTATTATGGAAATCTTGATTTGGGCAATTATAGTTTTTTTATTGTAGCCGATGGTATGGGTGGATATAATGGAGGAGAAATTGCTTCAAAACTTGCAGCAAAATATTATTTAGAATATATAAAAAATTCTAATATTACAGATTTTTCTTCTATTATTGACTTGCAAGAAGAAGCTTTACAAAGTGCAAATGATAAAATTTTTTCTTTATCAAAATCATACGAAGAATATGCAAATATGGGAACAACTGCAGTTTGTGTTTGCATAGATTATGAAAAAAAATCTTATCACATAACACACATTGGAGATTCTAGATGCTACATATATTCAGATAAAAAATTACAACTTATAACTAGAGATCATTCTTTGGTAAATGATCTTATAGATTCAGGCTCTCTTACAGAAGATGAAGCAGAAAATTTTGCAAATAAGTCTACTATAACAAGAGCTGTTGGAGTAGGAAGTAAAATCAGACCAGATTCTAGGTCTTTGGATATGAAAGATAGTGATATAATGCTTATGGTAACTGATGGTTTGACAAATGAAGTTAGTGATGTAGAAATAGAAGCTATTATTGCTAGTAATTCTACAGCTGATAAAATTTCATCAAGCCTAGTTGATTTGGCGATAAAAAATGGTGGACATGATAATATCACTGTAACTACAATTTTGATTTGAGGTAAGTATGGACAATATTATTTTAGGTAATAGGTATAAATTGCAAGATCTTATTGGTGTAGGAGGAATGGCAAAAGTTTATAAGGCAACTGATAGACTTCTACAAAGAGATGTAGCAATAAAAATTTTAAAAGATCAATATGCTGAAGATGAAGAATTTGTAAAGAAATTTTCTAATGAAGCTTTATCAGCAGCAAGACTTACACATGTAAATATTGTGAGTGTTTATGATATAGGCGAAGATTTAATTGAAGGCAAAAAAATTCATTATATAGTAATGGAATATGTTGATGGAGAAACGCTAAAGGATAAAATTGATAGGGAAAAAAATCTATCTAATCATGATATAGTGGATTATTCAATTCAAATTGCCCAAGCACTTAATCAAGCTCATTCATCAAATATTATTCACAGAGATATAAAACCACAAAATATTTTGATGGATAAATATGGTTTATTAAAAGTTACTGATTTTGGTATAGCTAGAGTTTCTACAAATGCAACTATAACTTACACATCATCAATTTTGGGTACAGTTCATTATATTTCTCCAGAACAAGCCAAGGGCAAATTTGTTGATGAAAAATCAGATTTATATTCTCTTGGAGTCGTTATGTATGAAATGGCAACTGGTAAAGTTCCATTTGATGCGGATAATTCAGTTGGAATTGCAGTTATGCATATCCAAGATGAACCAGAAAGCCCAATCAAATTAAATGAAAATTTATCTCCAAGATTAAATGACATAATAATGAAACTTCTTCAAAAAGATCCACAAGAAAGATTTAAAAGTGCTAAAGAATTAATTAGGGCATTAGAAGATAATTCTTATGATATAGGATATTTCAAAAAAGAAGATACAGCAAAAATTCAAAAACCAAAAGATGAAATACAAGAAACATCTTTTATTCCTGTAGTTGAAAATAAAAAGAAAAAACAAAAACCTAAAAAAGAAGAAAATGAAGCTGTATATGTAACACCTACTGATGGTTCGGATAAAAAATCTGAAAAAAAATCAAATAAAAGAAAGATTTTGCCATTTGTTTTGATGCTATTGGCAGTTATTGTGGCTGGATATTTTTATGCAAAATCAAAAGATTCAGACATGGTACAAGTGCCTACAGTTATAAATTTAAGTGAAGAAGAAGCTGTAGAAATTTTGGAAGAAAAAAATCTAAAGGCAAATGTATCTCGCTATGCAAATAGTTCTAATTACGAAAAAGGCAAGGTAATGGAACAAGATCCTAGTCCAAAAACAAAAGTTAAGAAAAACACAACTATAAATCTTGTTATAAGCCAAGGAAAAGAAGTTAAAGTTCCAAATCTTTCTGGATTAACTTTAGATCAAGCTGAAGAAAAATTAAAAGAACATGATCTAGAATTAGGAAAAACAAAAACAGAATATAGCGATAAGGTTGAAAAAGATAAAATTATTGAGCAAGATCCTGAAAAAAATGAAAAAGTTCAAGCAGGTAGTGAAGTTGATGTTACAATAAGTTTGGGAAAAGAAGAACCTGAAGTTAAAAATGTAAAAGTTCCTTATTTTATAGGCTCATACGAAAAAGACGCAATCAATGTTGCAAAAGATGCAAATCTTACAGTTGAAAATATTTCTTATGAATATTCAGACGATTATAAAAAAGGAATTGTAATTGAACAATCTATTTCTGCTGGCACTCAAGTTGCTGAAGGCTCTAAAATTGATTTTGTTGTCTCAAATGGAAAAGATCCAAATAAAGATGACAGCAATGAAGAAAATCAAAATAAGCAAAAGCAAGTAAATGTAAAATTTACAATAAAAGGACCTCAAGATAAAGATAGTTTTAATGTGAAAGTTTACAAAATATCTGATAGTAACCAAAGAACAGATCTTTTATATAATGAAAATCATAGTTCATCAGAGCTTGATTCTAGTGGAAATATTAATTTAGATTTTAAATCTGTTGTAGGTACTAAAGTTGAGATTTTAGTAGATGATAAGTCTCAAGGAGTTTATGAAGTAAACAGATGATTGGTAAAATAATAAAATCACAAAAAGAAATATATTATGTTCTAACTGAACTTGACACTTTTATGTGCAAGGCTAGGGGAGTTTTTAGAAAAAAAAATATAAAACCTCTGGTTGGAGATAATGTAGAATTTGATGTCACAGAAAATTCTAAAGGCTATATTACAAAAATTTTAGATAGAAAAAATGAAATTAAAAGACCAAATATAGCAAATATTGACCAAATTTTATATTTTATCACTATAAAAAATCCTAGCCTTAATCTTTTTAATATTGATAAGTACCTAGCTATGTGTGAACATATAAATATTGATGTAGTAATAATAGTTTCCAAAAAAGATTTGGCAGATGAAAAAGATTTAGAATTTATAAAAATGTATGAGAAAATAGGTTATAAATTGGTTTTTATTGACAATTATAATGATTTTCCTAAAAATGAAATTTTAAAAATTTTGGATGGAAAAACTTCTGCTGTTTCTGGATCATCTGGTGTCGGCAAATCTACTTTTTTAAATAATCTTGTAGAAGATGAAATAGAAATCGGCACGATTTCAGAAAAATCTAAGAGAGGGAAAAATACAACTAGACATATTGAAATTTTTAATTTAGGAAAAAATACAAATATTTTTGATACACCTGGCTTTGATAGTTTTGATATTGATTTTATTGATGATGAAAAAGATTTAAAATATTGTTTTAAAGAATTTGATAATAATTCTTGTAAATTTAATAATTGTAATCATATCAATGAACCAAAGTGTAAAGTTAAAGATGATCTTTTAAAAGGTTTTGTTGAAAAAACTAGGTATGAAAATTATTTGTTGTTGTTTGAAGAAATAAAAAAAAGGAGACAAACATGGTAGAAATAGCCCCATCACTTTTATCAGCAAATTTTTCTAATTTGCAAAAAGATTTAGACGAATTGAAAAAATCTAATATTAAATATCTTCATATTGATGTAATGGATGGGAAATTTGTTCCAAATATTTCTTTTGGCTTTCCTATAATAAAAGCGATTAGAAAAGATAATGATTTTGTTTTTGATACTCACTTGATGATTGAAGAACCTATAAGATATATTGAAAATTTTAAAAAATGTGGCTGTGATATAGTTACAATTCATTATGAGGCTTGCTCTAATTTGGATGAAACTATTGAAAAAATTAAATCTTTTGGAATGAAAGTTGGTCTTACTTTTAAACCAAAAACTGATATAAATAATATCATTCCATATTTAGAAAAAATTGATTTGTGTCTTATTATGAGCGTTGAGCCAGGTTTTGGCGGTCAATCTTTTATGGAAGATTCTTTAGAAAAAATTAAAAAAATTAGAGCACTTATCGATGAAAAAAATTTATCTTGCCTTATTGAAGTCGATGGGGGAATTAAAGATTTTAATTTGAAAAAAGTAATTGATGCAGGTGTTGATTTGGTTGTAAGTGGTTCTGATATTTTTTCTAATAATGAAAATTCAATTTCTAGACAAGTTGAAAAATATAAAAAAATAATAAATGAATAAAAAAAATAAAAAATCTCTTTTGAAATTATTATTTTATAATTTCGAAAGAGATTTTTTTAATGAAAAAATAGTGCTTATAGCACTATAAAATTCTTATTAAGCTTTTTCTACTTTTCCGCTTTTTATACATTTAGTACAAACGTTGATTGTTTTTACGCTTCCATTAACTTTAGCTCTTAATTTATGAACGTTTGGTTTAAAGTTTCTATTTAGTCTTCTATGTGAGAAAGTAACTTTGTTACCAAATTTTGTACCTTTTCCACAGATATCACATTCTCTTGCCATACTTTACACCTCCAATGTCTTAGAAATATCTTAGTTATTATATCAAATTTATATCAAATTTTCAAATATAATCGCTACTAGCTATTATATAGAAAAACAGACAAAAAATCAAATAAGAGTATAATAAAAATAGATTTTAGTAAGTAGTTAGACAAGGAGGCTTTATGGATTATAAGTCATTGTATGAAAATAAAGATTTTGGAATTATTAAATTTGATGAACAATTAAAAAATTATACAAATTTTGGCATTGGTGGCAAAGCGGATGTCTTGGTGGAAGTAAAAGAAGAATATCAACTTGTAGATTTAATTAAATTTAATCAAAAAAATAATATAGAAACAACAATCATTGGTAACGGGACAAATATTTTGGTTACTGATAAAGGAATTAGGGGTTGTGTTATAATTATTTCTAAAAATTATGACAGAATTTCTCTTGATGGAAATTTGTTAAGAGTAAGTGCGGGATGTCTTTTATCTAAAGCTAGCAAATTTTCTTTTGAAAATTCTTTAACTGGCATGGAAGAAGTTTCTGGAATTCCTGGAAGCCTTGGTGGAGCTGTTGCTATGAATGCAGGAGCTTATGGCGTTGAGATGAAAGATATAATTAAAAGTGTAAGATTGGTTTCTAAAACTGGAGAAATTTTAGAAGTTTCTAATGAGGATATGGATTTTTCTTATAGACATTCTAAGGTTTTTGACGATGATTTGGTTGTTTCTGAGGCGATTTTTGAATTAAAAAAAGATGATAAAGAAAAAATTTATGAAAAATATGAGGATTTTACAAATAGAAGGGTTACAAAACAACCTCTTGATAAAAAATCTGCAGGTTCTACTTTCAAAAGACCTGTTGGCTCTTACGCTTCTAAATTAATTGATGAATGTGGTTTAAAGGGCTATAGAAAAGGCGATTGTCAAGTTAGCGAAAAACATTGTGGATTTTTAATTAATAATGGCAATGCAAGTTATGAGGAAATGATTAATTTTATTGAGGAAGTTGCAAGTATTGTTTTTGAAAAAACTGGTTTTAAACTTGAAAGGGAAGTTAAAGTCATAGGAGAAAAATAGTGAAGGTAAAAATAATAACAGGACTTAGTGGCTCTGGAAAATCGACAGCTCTTAGAATTTTTGAAGATCTTGATTATTATGCTATGGATAATGTTCCTGCAAGACTTTTGGAAAGTTTTATAAAATTAAATAAACAGCAGGAAAAACCAATAGACAAGCTTGCTTGTGTTGTTGATTTTAGGTCTATAAAAGTTGATAAAAATTTGGTAGAAAATCTGGAAAATCTCAAAAAAATAAACGAAGATACTAAAATAATTTATCTTACAAGTCAAGATGAAACAATTTTAAAAAGATATAATGAATTAAGACGTCCTCATCCTTTGGGTTCTTTTGGAGATGTAAAAGATGGACTTATAAAGGAAAAAAGAGAATTGAAAAAAATTAAGGAAATGGCAGATATTATAATTGATACAAGCTCTTATAATAACAAGGATTTAAAAAAAGTTCTCCTTAATTTTTCTAAAAATAAAGAAAATTTCATTATAAATTTATTTTCTTTTGGATATAAAAATGGTCTAAGCCTTGATGTTGATGTAGTATTTGATTTGAGATTTTTACCAAATCCTTTTTATATAAAAGATTTAAAGCACCTAAATGGAACTGACGAAAAACTACAAGAATATCTTGATGGCTTTGAAGTTGCAAATGACTTTAAAAATTTGGTGTATGATAATTTGTTAAAGCTTATTCCCTATTTTATTAAGGAGGGCAAAAACTCAATTTCTATTGGATTTGGTTGCACAGGTGGTCAACACAGGTCAGTTTATATGTGTGAGAAAATTTATGAAAAACTCAAGGATAGCGATTATATAGTTGTGAGAAAACACAGGGATAGGGAAAAATGGAAAAAATAAAATATTTAAAAATTTTACCATTTGAAAATATAAAAAATGCTAGAAACTTGGGAGGCTATCCAACCATTGATGGGGAAATTACTTCTTGGAAATCTTTTATTAGAAGTGCAAATCTTGATTCTTGCACAAAAAAAGATTTGGATTTATTGAAAGATTTAAATGTATCAACAATAATTGATTTAAGACGTGATGACGAAATCAAATATCATTATGAAAAAATCAAAATTTTAAAAGAAAAATTTTCTCATTACAATGTATCGCTTTCTCCAAGGCCAATGCGCCAGGAAGAAATCCAAAGATTAATTGAAAAAAAAGATACAATAGGAAAATCTTATATTACATTAATTGATAATTTTCCTGCTATAAAAAAGATTTTTGAAATAATGGCAAATGCTGATGGAAGTGTGCTTTTTCATTGCCAAGAAGGTAAAGATAGAACTGGAATTATTTCTATGATTTTATTTGGACTTGTAGGAGTTTTTAGGACAGATATTATGGCTGACTATGAAATTTCTTCTGCTAATTTGGGTTATGTAGACATGTATGGGCAAAATGAAAACGAAGCAGTTTTTAGGATAACTTCTCCATACAACATAAAAGAAGCCATTGAGTATTTACAAAGAAATTATGGAACTTATGATGCATACTTAGAGTATGCAGGTGTTGAAAAGAAAATTATAGAAAAAATTAAAGAAAAAATGATTGAATAGAGAGTGATTATATGTCTTTTTCAAAAAGATGTAAAAAAGAAATATTAAAAAAAGAGCCTGATTATAAAGATATTGATATGGAATTATTAGCCTACTTTTATTTTCAAGGCTCTATTAGGATAGTGAATAATTCTTACCAAATTTTATTTAAGGCAAGCGAGAACATAGAAGCAAGGTATATTTACAAGATTATAAAAGAAAAATATAACTATTCTCCTGCTATGGAAATCCAAAATAAAAGAAAATTTTCAAAAGATAGGTCTTATGTTGTTTTGGTAGAAGATAGTGAAGTGGCAGATAAAATTTTAGCACTTGCAGATTCTTATAGCTTATATGAATTTGAAAAATTTTTTGAAAATATCAAAAGTAGGGATGAAAAAAAGATTATTTTAAAATTGGCATTTTTGCTAAAAGGTTCAATTAATGATCCCTATAGGGGCTATAATCTTGAAATAAATGTTCAACAAAAAGAAGAAGCACTTTTGATAGGAAAAATCATGGAAGAATTTTCTATAAATCCAAAATTAAATTTGAGAAATGATTCTTATTGTGTTTACATAAAAGATTCTGATAAAATTTCAGATTTTTTGGCTTTAATTGGAGCAAATAAATCACTTTTTGATTTAGAAAATGTAAGGGCAATGAAGTCTATTAGAAATGATATAAATAGGCAAACAAATTTCGACAAGGCAAATATTGATAGGACTGTAAAAGCGGCCTTTAGGCAAGTTGATGCAATAAATAAATTGAAAGAAAAAAATATTTTAGAAAATCAAGCAGAAGATCTGCAAAAAATTGCCGAATTAAGGCTTGCATATCCTTATATTTCTCTTGAAGAATTGGGCAAAATGATGACGCCAGCCCTTTCAAAAGCTAAGGTTAATTACAGACTCCAAAAACTTATAAAACTTGCAGAAAGTGAGGAATAATGACAAATAATTTTACCCACCTCCACCTTCATACAGAATATTCACTTTTAGATGGTTTTACAAAAATTGATAAATTAATAGAAAAGCTAAAAGAATTTGGAATGGATTCTTGCGCAATAACAGACCATGGAAATATGTATGGGGTAATTGAATTTTATAAAAAATGCCAAGCAAATAATATCAAACCAATAATTGGTTGTGAAGTTTACATTTGTGAAAATGATTATAAAATAAAAACTCCCCAAAATAAAAGATATTACCATCTTATTCTTTTGGCAAAAAATAATAATGGCTATAAAAATCTTTTAAAAATCGTATCAAAAGCCTACACACAAGGATATTATTATAAGCCAAGAATAGATTTTGAAGTTTTAAAAGAATACAAAGAAGACTTGATAGGTCTTTCAGCTTGCTTAAATGGAGAAATTAATCAAAGAATTTTAGAAAATGATATAAAAAGAGCATATTCTACAGCCGAAAAATATCTTGATTTATTTGGCAAAGAAAATTTTTATTTGGAAGTACAGTATCATGGTTTAAAAGAACAAAAAAAAGTTAATGAAGTATTACTTCAAATTCACAAGGATTTGGATATAGAACTGGTATGCACAAATGATGTTCATTATGTTGAAAAAAATGATGCCTTTTATCAAGATGTTTTATCATGTATCCAAACAGGTTCTTTATTAGAAGATGAAAATAGGATGAAAATGCCTGTTGATGAATTTTATCTAAAAGATTCTCAAATGATGGAAGAAATTTTTAAAGAATTTCCAAGAGCTTTTGAAAATACACAAAAAATTTCTGCTATGTGCAATGTTAGCCTAGAATTTCATAATCCCCACCTACCATATTTTACAAAACTTCCAAAAGATACAACAAATCTTGAATATCTAAAAATTCTAGTAAAAGAAGGTCTTATAAAAAAATACAAAAATTTAGATGAAAAAATTATAAAAAGAGCAAAAAAAGAAATCGACGTAATAAATAATATGGGTTATGTAGATTATTTTTTGATTGTTTGGGATTTTGTAAAATATGCCAAAGATAATAAGGTTGCAGTAGGGCCTGGTAGGGGATCAGCAGCAGGTTCAATTGTATCTTATGCTCTCGATATTACACAAATTGATCCCCTAAAGTATGATTTGCTTTTTGAAAGATTTTTAAATCCAGAAAGAGTTTCAATGCCTGATATTGATATAGATTTTTGCTATGAAAATAGGGATAAGGTAGTTGAATATGTATATGAACTTTACGGACGAGATCATGTTTCGCAAATAGTAACTTTTGGTAGGATGCAGGCAAGAAATGCCATAAGAGATGTGGGAAGGGTTATGAATATTTCCTACAATAAGGTTGATAAAATAGCAAAATTAATTCCTCAAGCAATAGGAATGACAATTGATAAGGCCCTTGATTCTACTGAAAAATTAGCTTACGAATATCAAAATGATGTTGAAACAAAAAGAATGATAGATACTGCAAGAAATATCGAAGCCTTACCAAGGCATACATCAATCCATGCAGCAGGAGTTGTTATAAGCAAGGAAATTTTAACAGATATTGTTCCCCTTGCTTTATCAAACGATCAGATAGTTACCCAATTTAATATGACAGAAATTGAAGAATTGGGTTTGTTGAAGATGGATTTTTTGGGACTTAGAAATCTTACAGTAATTCAAGATACAATAAAGGATATAAAGAAAAATAAAAATATAGATATTGATCTTGGGGCAATTGATGAAAATGATCCGAAAGTTATAAGTCAATTTACCAAGGCTGAAACAGTTGGGATTTTTCAATTTGAATCAGCTGGTATGAGAAATTTTCTTAAAAATTTAAAACCAACAAGATTCGATGATTTGGTTGCAGCAAATTCACTTTTTAGACCAGGACCAATGGATCAAATTCCAAATTATATAAAAAACAAAATAAATCCAGAAAATATATCCTACATAGATGAAGCCCTAAAACCAATTCTTGAAGTAACTTATGGCATAATTGTCTACCAAGAGCAAGTTATGCAAATTGTACAAAAACTTGCTGGATTTTCACTTGGGGAAGCTGACAATCTAAGACGTGCTATGAGCAAAAAGAAAATGAGCGTAATGGAAGCAAATAGGGAAATATTTGTTCACGGAAATAAAAATCAAAGTGGAGAATATGAAGTAATAGGTTGTGTAAATAATGGTATTTCAGAAATTAATGCCAATAAGATTTACGATGAAATGATTTCTTTTGCAAAATACGCCTTTAACAAATCTCACTCAGCAGCTTATTCCTTAGTAGCTATTCAAACTGCATTTTTGAAATATTATTTTAAAGAAGAATACATGGCAAATCTATTGACTTCAATTATGGGAAACTCTTCTAAAGTTTATTTATATATTTCAGAGGCAAAAAGACTTGGAATAAAAATTGTTCCACCAAATATAAATAAATCAAAAAGAAGATTTGTAGCAAGTGAAAATGAAATAGTATTTGGTCTTTCAGCTATAAAAAATGTTGGAGAAAATTTAATAGATTTGATTGTTAATTTAAGAAAAGAGAAAAAATTTAAAAGCTTTAAAGATTTTCTAGAAAGAATTGAGGCAAATGATCCAACAGTTTTAAATAAAAAAGCTTTGGAATCTCTAATAAAAGCTGGAGTTTTTGACTGTCTAGGATACAAAAGATCAGAGCTTATGGCAGTCCACGAAACAGCTCTTCAATCAATTCATGATAATGAGAAAGTGAATTTAAAAGGTCAAATGAATTTACTTGATTTTGACCAAAACAAAGAAGAAATAATTGATGATATAAAATTTCCACCAGTTAATGAATATAAAAACAAGCAAAAATTAAAATTAGAAAAGGAAGTTTTAGGTTTTTATATTTCAGATCATCCTTTAAATTCTTTAGGAAATAATTTAAAAAATTATGTAAATTTCACAACGGAAATTTTAAGTGAGCTAAGACCAGTAGATTTAGATAAATTTGATAATAAAAATGTAAGGATGGCAGGAATTATTACAAATAAATCTGAAACCATGACAAAAAAAAGTACTTTGATGGCCTTTTGTTCTTTGGAAGATATGTCTGGATCAATAGAAATGATAATTTTTCCAAATATTTATAAAGATATAAAAAATATAATTGAAAATGATACACTTGTGATGGTTAGTGGAAATCTACAATCTAGTGATGATGAGTTGAAATTGATTGTATCAAATATAAAAGAAATTGATGAAAATTCTTTTAAAAATTTGTATATAAAAATGGAATATGTAAGGTATAATAAAATACGAAAAGATCTAATGAGTAACCATGGTAGCACACCAGTGATAATTTATTTTTCTGACAAAAAAAAGACAGTCAAACTTGATAAAAGCTTGTGGATTGACCAAAATTCAGATATAATAAATTATCTGAAGTTGAAACTTGGGAAGGATAATGTTAAATTAATTTAAAGGAGAAACAATGAAAACAATAGGTATACTTACTAGTGGTGGCGATGCACCGGGAATGAATTCAGCGATTAGAGCTGCAGTAAGAACAGCCCTAAACAACGGAATGAGAGTAAAAGGAATAAGAAATGGATATGACGGGTTGATGAAAGGAGATATTTATGAAATGAATGTTTCATCAGTTGCCGATATTATCCATAAAGGTGGTACAATTCTTGGAACTGCAAGATCAACTGAGTTTAAAAATACAGAAGGTCAAAAAAGAGGAGCTCAAATCCTTAAAGATTATGGAATCGAAGGACTAATTGTAATTGGTGGAGATGGTTCTTTTAAAGGCGCAAAGGCTCTTAGTGATTTGGGAATAAAAACCATAGGAATTCCAGGAACAATTGATAATGATATGGGCTATACAGATTTTACAATAGGATTTTTTACTGCAATTGAAACAGTAACTGATGCTATTGGAAAATTAAGAGATACTTCATCATCTCACGGAAGAGCAGTTGTAATAGAAGTTATGGGACGTAATTGTGGAGATTTAGCTTTATTTTCAGGACTTGCTGGTGGAGCAGAATCAATCATAGTTCCAGAACACAAATTCTCAATTGATGAAATAGTTGAGAAAGTAAATCACGGAAGAAAAAGAGGAAAATTACACCATCTTATAGTTCTTGCCGAAGGAGTTGGCAATCCATATACTGTAGCAAAAGAAGTTGAAGAAAGAAGTGGAGTTGAAACAAAAGTTACAGTTTTAGGCCACGTTCAAAGAGGAGGCTCTCCATCTTCAGCAGATAGGTTATTAGGTTCTATTATGGGAGCAACAGCAGCAGAATTATTAAACGAAGAAAAAACAAATATAGCTTTAGGCTATACAAATGGAAAAATAAATCAAGTTAGCATAGATGAAGCAGTATCAATGAATTCAGATTTTAATGAAGATCTTTACAGACTTGCTAACAAATTATCTAAATAGGAATAGATGGAGGATAAGTTATGAAACCAGATATATTAAAGAAAACCAAAATTGTATGTACAATAGGACCAGCTTCACAATCTCCAGAAGTTTTGGAGCAATTGATTAAAAATGGAATGAATGTTGCAAGATTAAATTTCTCACATGGCTCTCATGAAGAACATCTTGAAAAAATTAAAACTATAAAAAGAATAAGAAGAAAATTAAATGTTCCTTTGGGACTTATGCTTGATACAAAAGGTCCAGAAATAAGAATTGGAAAATTTGAAGAAAAGGAATATTTCTTAAAACCTGATGATATTTTTACACTAACAACTAGAAATATTGTTGGAAACAAAGATATTGTATCAGTTTCATACGAAGGATTACCACAAGATGTAGAAAAAGGCTCAATTATTTCAGTAGATGATGGTTTAATTCAACTTGAAGTAATTGAAATTAAAGATGGAACAGAAATAGTTTGTAGAGTACAAAATAATGGAGTAATTTCTAATAACAAGGGAGTAAATCTTCCAGGAAGAGTTACAAACCTACCATCAATCACACCAAAAGATGTAGACGACATTAAATTTGGTATAGAAAATGGCATCGACATGATAGCAGCATCTTTTGTTAGGAAAAAAGAAGACATTTATGATATAAGAAAAGTCCTTGAAGATCATGGCGGAGAAGATATTTTGATTATATCAAAAATAGAATCTCAAGAAGGTGTAGATAATGCTGATGAAATAATCGAAGCGAGCGATGGAATTATGGTTGCAAGAGGAGATTTGGGAGTAGAAATTAGAACAGAGCTTATTCCTCTTGTACAAAAAGAAATTATCAGAAAATGTAATAAGGCTGCAAAACCAGTAATTACAGCTACACAAATGCTAGATTCAATGCAAAGAAATCCAAGACCAACAAGAGCAGAAACAACTGACGTTGCAAATGCAATTATAGATGGAACAGATTGTGTAATGCTTTCAGGAGAAACAGCAGCAGGAAAATATCCAGTAGAAGCTGTTAAAACTATGAGAGATATTTGTATTACAACAGAATTATCAGACGATTTCGAAGAAAATATTTATCAAACAGAAATAGATAGAAAAATCACAACAACAAACGCAATTTCAAAATCAACTTGTACAATAGCAAGTCAATTGAGAGCAAAAGCTATAATTACTTGTACAGCATCAGGAAATACAGCAAAGGCAGTTTCTAAATTTAGACCAAGAACAAATATAATTGCATGTACAATAGATGAAAAAGTTGCAAGAAGATTGTCAGTGTCATGGGGAGTTTATCCAATAATAGTAGAAAAAGCTCACGAAACAGACGAATTAATCGAAAGAGCAATAGTTGGAGCATTAAAAGAAAATTACGTACAAGAAGGAGATTTGACAGTTTTAACTGCAGGAATTCCACTAGGAGTTTCAGGAACATCAAACTTAATAAAAGTTCACGTAATAGGAGATATAATTGCAAATGGAACAGGAGTTGGAAACAAATCAGTTTCAGCAAAAGTTGTAGTTGGCTCAACAAAAGAAGAGCTTGAAGGAAAATTCGAAGATGGCGATATAATTGTTGCAAAATATACAGACAAAGATATAAACGAATTTATGGAAAGATCTTCAGGAGTTATTGCAGAAAATGGAGGACTAACAAGCCACACAGCAGTTGTAGCAATCCATTTTGGAATACCAGCAATACTTGGAGTAAAAAACATTACAAACCTATTAGAAGACGGAGATACAATAACACTTGATCCACTTGGAGGAATAATCTACAAGGGAGAAGCAAAGGTATTATAATGGAAATAAAAAATATCAAAATAATTGATATTCTACAAGACGGTAGGGCAGTTGCAAAAACACAAAGCAAAACTGCCTTTATAGAAGGCGCAATTTACGGAGAAGTTTGCAATATAAAAGTAAATAATGAAAAAAAGAATTTCTTTGAAGCAGAAAAAACAAAAACTTTAGAGAAATCCCCCTACCTTAGAAAACCACCATGTCCATATTATTATGAATGTGGTGGTTGTTCTATTATGGATATAAATTATAAAACCCAAATAAAATTAAAGAAAAATCTAATAAAAAATGCCCTATTAAAATCAGCAAAAATAAAAATAGACGATATAGAAATACTAGAAGGAGAAGAATTTGGATATAGAAATAAAATTAGGCTACAAATAACAAAAGAAGGAAAACTTGCCTATAACAAAAAATATTCCAATGAGCTTGTAGAAATAAAAGATTGCCTTTTAGCAAAAGATTTAATAAGAAAAAATCTAGAAAAAATAGAAGAAATCACAAAAGATATTACAAAAAAATATCCAAATAGCCTAGAAGAAATAACAATAAGAGCAAACGAAAAAGAAATACTTTTAAATATAAAAATAAAAGACGAAAAAATTATCCCATATATAAAAAATCAATACAAAGATTCAACTTACAACATTAACCTAATAAATAAAAAAGAAAAAATAAATATTTCAGGCAAAGATTATCTCATATATAATCTACTAGGAAAAAAATTCAAAATATCTATGAACGATTTTTATCAAGTAAATGATTATATGACAGAAAAATTATACAAAACAGCCAAAGATTTTCTAGGAGAAAATCAAAAAGTCCTAGACCTATTTTGTGGCTCAGCAACAAGCTCAATCGCCATAAATGATGACCATGTTGTAGGAATAGAAATAAATAAAAACGCCATAAAAGATGCAAAAGAAAACGCAAAAGAAAATGGCCTAAAAGATTGTAAATTTATAGCAAAAAATGCTAACTACATAGACGATAAATTCATAAAAAAAGAAAAAATAGACGACATAGTTCTAGACCCCCCAAGACGAGGACTAGATAAAGAAATAATAAAAACCATAGCAAAAACAAAAATAAAAAAAATAGTCTACATATCCTGTAACCCCCAAACACTAGCAAGGGATATAAAAAGATTTCAAGATAAGGGATATAACTTAGAAAAAATCAAGGGGTGTGATATGTTTTCAGAGACTATGCATGTTGAGACGGTAGCGTTATTGTCCAAACTTGATGTCGATAAGCATATAAATATTGAAATTGAGCTCGATGAGCTTGATTTGACAAGTGCTGAAAGTAAGGCAACATATGCTCAAATCAAAGAATATGTTTGGAATAAATTTGAATTAAAAGTTTCAACATTATATATTGCACAGATAAAAAGGAAATGTGGAATAGAATTACGAGAACATTACAACAAGTCTAAAAAAGAAAAACAAATTATTCCACAGTGTACACCTGAAAAAGAAGAAGCCATCATGGATGCCTTGAGACACTTCAAAATGATTTAATAGAAAAGAATGACAGCATATGACTTTCTGCATTTATTACATTCCTACTTGGTATTGGAACGGCGTTGTTGTATATCATTATGGTGTTCTGCTTATTTTGGGCGTTAGCTTCTTTTATTCAAGGAGAAGTCGGAATAGGTATTTCTGGATTGGTTGTTGGTTTCCTATTTAGTCCTTACGGACTTCCGATGGTAGGAGTAACTGTGATAGAGTTTATTGAATTGATAAATGATAAAAATAAAGCGGTTTGGATAAATTAGTATTTGTCAAGGAGGGAATATGGATTTTAGTAGGATGATTCCTGAATTATCAGTTTTTGATATTAATCTGACTAAAAAATTTTATAGTGAATTAGGATTTAAAATTGAATATGAACGTGCTGAAGATAAATTCGTTTTCATGTCTTTTCAAGATAGTCAGTTTATGTTCGAACAAATTCATGATGATGGTTGGAATATAGGTGAGCTAGTATATCCTTTAGGAAGAGGAATAAATTTTTCAATAGCTGTCGATGATATTGAAGAACTGTATCAATTAGTGAATAATTTGAATATAGAATTATACAGAGAACTAACCAGAAACACATATCAAGTTAATGAAATAGAAGAAATGCAAATAGAGTTTTTAATTCAAGATCCCAATGGGTATTTGTTAAGATTTACTAATTAACAAATACCAGTTTGTCGAGCTAAATAAAACTGAATACCAAAGATACAAGACGATAGAAAGTAATAATTCTGTCGTCTTTTTAATTTTAAAGAAAGGAGATAAGTATGAAAAAATTATAGCAAATAAGATAAGAATCAAAAGAAATAAAAGATAAAATTGACCATACAGAAGAAAGGTTAAGGCAACTAAAAAATCAAGAAAAGAAGATATTGAAATAAGACATGGAGAAAAGAAGAAAAGAAAGAACTTGCATCGAGTATTGATTATCAAGTAGAATTATACTAAGAAGATTTGCACCAACTTAGTTGACACAACTAAGACAATATTTTTCCATTTGTGTAATGACCTATACGTTGAGAGAGGAGGTAAACTAAATTGATGAAAACACTTATTATGTTAGTCATTATCTGCTTAACAGCATCAATTATGATGGTAAATTTAATACTTATTATACCGAAATTTGGCTCGAAGCATTTCGGCGCACCTGATGATATCAAAGTTATGATGAGTAAGTTGCCAGATAAACCGATTTGGGTCAATATAATCGGCGGACTTATCATGATACTTGGATTGCTAGCCATTATAGCCGTTCTAGTCTGGGCAATTGTTGATACAGTAAAATTTAGTTTAACTTTTCAGCAAGCCTTTGTTAGATTTTTAATATTATTTGAAGGATATAAGCTTTTTGATATTATATTTTTTGATTACCTCATGCTTACCAAGTTAAAATTACCGACTAAAGTTTATCCACAGACGATTGGTGCCAAGGGATATGATAATTTTGGGTTTAATGCGAAAAGTCAGATTACAAAAGTTATAATATTCTTTTTCATGAGTCTAATTTTGGCATATTTACTGACCATTCTGGTTTAAATAGAAATTTACAATATTTAGAAAAAAGACGATTAGAAAAGTAAAAATCTAGTCGTCTTTTTTATTACAAGAAAGGAAATTAGTATGAAAAAATTAGAACAAATAAGACAAGAGTCAAAAGAAATAAAAGATAAAATTGACGATAAAGAAGAAAGATTAAGGCAACTAAAAAATCAAGAAAAGAATATATTAAAACAAGACATAGTAAAAAGAAGAAAAGAAAGAACTCATAGGCTCATAACAAGAGGAGCAATCTTAGAAAG
>OIFD01000122.1_pt1 | contig 48883 bp, 45 predicted proteins | sample 1582021 | NCBI WGS metagenome assembly OIFD01 (sample SAMN07501059, study PRJEB24779) | human gut metagenome | isolation source: stool | host: human infant | place: USA: Pittsburgh, PA | reverse complement strand
TAAGCTCACATCCTTTCTTTAGGACTTTGACACTTTTATTGTAAAGCATGTGAGCCTTATATGCTTATTTTTTTTGCAAAAAATAATGTTGGAAGTGACACCGTAGTGGTGTCACCCCAACATTTATTATAGAGCCAGATTATTCAATGCCCTCTTTAGAGGGCCACCACTAGAGAAAGACCCTTATAGGAGCAGAGCAACCCCCCCGTTCTACGGGGGGTTATGATTGCAAGTAGTATGGACGGTATTTCTCTTGTAGATTAAAAACTCGCTAGATTACTACGTAAAATAATTTTTTGAATCTACTCTTCCACTTCTTGTATTGTGAGTTTTCCTTGGTAGCTATGAATCGCATCTAGATTCTCCGTTTGGTTTTCTACATTACCTTTCGTTTGAGGACGGAGAGCAATAGAAAGTTTAAATCTAAAGTCAAAGTCACTTGAAAAGTGTTCTACTTTGGTAAGAAGCTGTGAGCAAATTTTTGTCTACCAAGTGTTGCCATAGAACACCTTGTAATGAAATTATTGGGGGGATTATCAGATAAGAAAGTCTATATTACATCATAAAGTTTATCAATTATAGGTGGTTTATGACGATGTTGATCAGGCGTTCCATTTTCATAATGAGATTTTATGGTACGTCTATCATAGCTTAATTTACGATCTAATAAACTATAATTATGTTTCGAATTGCAAGCCTTCAGAATGTCTTTTAACATTGATTGGTAAGCCTAATAATGATGTTATAGTAAATGAACTGTTAAAACCATATACGTATTGCATGTTGTTATCACCTCAACTATAGTATCGGTGATACAATCAAAATTGTACATTCTTAGAGTATCATTCACATTTTGTTATAAATAAATCATTATACCTTTATATGAAAATTTGTAATTTATTGTTTTATTTTATGGTATAATAAATTATATAATTTATATTAATATCATTAATATTCATAAGTAGGAGAAGAAAATATATGTCAATATGTAAACCGCATTATCATGAAGTAGTATGGTGTTGTGAATAGGACCTTTATAAAGATGCTATCGGTACTTGGGTATGATATTGAACTGACGTATAGGAGGATTGTTGTACTATAATTATTTTAAACTGATAAATTTTGTTATGGTGAAATTGCATGATTAAAAGGGAAAATTATTTTAAAGGGGATTGATGGAATGATTACCAGTTACAAAAACGCAAAGGACGAGGTCTTACAGTATTATAATGAATTTTTAGACATTACTAAAAAACTAGAAATTCCAGATGATGACACTTCTTTAAAGGCACTAAAATTACAAGCTGATAAAATTAAAGAAGATAAGTTTTGTTTAATGATTGCAGGAGAAGCAAAAAGTGGTAAGTCTACATTTATTAATGCATATCTTGGAACAGAAATTCTTCCAATGGATGTTCGACAGTGTACAAGTTCTGTTGTTGAAATTAGATATGGAAATGAATTTGTTTTGAATGCGATTTATGCAGATGGTCGAGCTAAAAAGGTTTCTGGAAAAAAAGAAATTACAGAATTTCTAGCTACGAATGCTGCATTAGATGATGAATACAGAGATATCCCAATTACGATTATAAATAATGAGATTGTTGTTAAATACAAAAATAAAAAAATTCATGAGAACGTAATTATAGATTTACTTAAAGGGGTTGAAAATGAAAATATACATCGTCTTTCCACCAAAGAATATAATAAAAAAATCAGAGAATATATTAAGTTAAAGCAACCACATTGGAGAGATATAGTTGTAAAAATTAATATTGAGTATCCTTTTGAAGATAAAAATATGCGTGGAGTAAGAATCATTGACTCGCCAGGTGTAAATGCGGCAGGTAAAGTTGGAGATATTACTGATACATATATTGAATCGGCAGATGCTATTATGTTTTTACGTCCTATTACTGGAGTTGCTATTGAGGCAAATAGTTTTAAGGAGTTTTTGGAATCAAAAAGTGTTGACAGAAATAAAAATGCTATGTTTTTGGTTTTAACAAGAGCGGCAGCGGAATCAGATGAGACTATAGAACGAGCACATGAGGAATTTGTAAATATGTTCGGCACTCTGAAAAATGAAAACAGACATGGGATTGTAAAAGAGCAGATTATTCCAGTCGATAGCAAAGCCGAACTTTACTATAATGCTTTTCAGACCATGTCTACAGAAGAAATTAAGGCTGAAATTAAGAATATGAGTGCTGAAAAGAAAACAGAACCGTTTTTAAAGGCTGCGTGGTTTGATGCGGGTGGTGAAAAAGAATCATTTCTTTCAGAATTGAAACATATATCCAATTTTAATGTTATAGATCAATCATTAAATAGATTTGGGAGAAAAGCACAATTTATAGCATTAAGTGAGTTTCTTAGTAGAATGCTAAAGATGTATGTAAAAATGGGTGTTTCACTTCATGAGAAAATTGTAAATTATGAATTAAAGTCAGAAGACCCTAGAAAACTTGCCGTAAAAATAAAGCAAATACAAGCAGAACTAATAGACATTGAAAATCGAATGAATGAAAAAGTTGATGAGATAGTTGCAAAGTATGCTGGTTCAGGTGTAAAAGGATTGATTACACAGTATGCTGAAGAAGTTATGACTGATTATAAAAAGAAGATAGAGGAAATAGAGGGGACTAGTAATTCGAGTTTAGAAGAATTGGAGAAACTCTCCTTTCGCCAAGTTGACGTTTTTATCGACTTTGAAGAAATGTTGCAAAAAAAAGTGATTGATGAGTGTAATAAAGCATTAAGAGTTGTACTTAGTGGAAATCATACAGTTGACTATGTGTATTTAGAGCCTGACTTTTCTAAAGAATTAGTTGAGAAGATAAAAGAAGATATGAAAAGTGAAGCAAATGAAACATATACTTATACTACGGGAATAACTTTTTTAAAAACGAAACATAGAGGATCTCGTTTTTCACAGGATAAGTATTATAGTCTTGTCAAAGATAGTATTTATGAAAGAATGAATTCTATTAAGCAACAAGCAATCAGAGATCTTCGTTCTTTCGTAGGTCATACAGCTACTACATATACCAAAGAGTTAGCTAAAAATGCAAACGCTAAAAATGTTGAATTGAGTAAAATCAAAGATGATAAGAAAACAGCAGAAGAAATTGCTATGGTTATTAAAGAATTAAAAAAATTATTGAATTATATTGAACCTAAGAAGAAAAATATTACAGAGTTGAAGGGAGGCATTGATTGTATTGTATAACAACGAATTAAAGAATGAAGTTCATAAGATGTTTAGTGAGTTGGTTGAGAAAGCTAAAGAAATTACTGAAACCTCTCGTACTGCACAGATAGCGACTAAGCGAATTAGTGATATGGTTTCTTTAAGAGTTTCTACAGAGAGTAAAGGATATATTATAGATATGTATACTTGCCTTGTGTCGAGAGTAAAAGAAGATCAGTTTTTTAAAGATTCGGAACATTTAAATGCTTTTTATAGACTGAATTTACGAGACAAATTGAATAATAAATATCATTTTGATGTTAAATCTTCAGATACATATAAGAAAGAGATTGAGTTTAAGGAAATAAATAGATTTTATGCAACCGCAGGTGCGACATCAGGCACATTGTTTGTAGGTGGTATATTGAATTTTGTCATTTCTGGATTAATTAATATTCCTATTGCTATTATTATAGCTGGTGCTGTAGCAGCAGGTGTTGGAACATATTATAAAGTTCCAGAAAAAAATAAGAAAGAATATAATCGTGCAGTCAGAAAGTATTTACACGATATGGAAAATGAAATCTTGGACTGGTTAATAGAGGTTGAAAATTATTTCGATAGTCAAGTTCGTACTATTTATAAAGTCTAATTCTCATCGGAAGGGAGATTCGTATGAGTAAAAGTAATGAGTTAGATATTTATAAACAATTTGAGAAATTTGCAGGTACAGAGGCTTTAGAAGCACAGTTTAATCAGGATACAAAAATTGTAGCAGAACAGTCTGCACAGTTTATAAATGAGATACATCCTGCCTATTTGTATAATACAAAACAAGATATAATAGCCCTATCCTATGAGAGTTCTGATGAATTATTAGATGCATTTACTTTTTTCAGAATTATAAGTTGTACAACTGATGAAGTTGATGATATATTTAATTTTCTCAATGAAAAGATGAATAAATTTTATACGGCTTTATACTCTATCGGGAAACCTATAGTGTATGGCATTGTATCCTATAGTGGAATAATGAATTTAATAGTAGGTTTATATGATTCTGGAAATAATGCGAAATTATTAAAAAGTATTATGGAAGGATTGCTCGATGGTGTTGATTTAGTTCCATTTAAGATGAATTTGTCAGAAAGAAAATCCAGTGAGAAGCAGGTAGGTATAGTATCAGCAATACCATCTGTAAAAATTGATGAGGATAAGCAAAAGTTTTCATTAGCACCTATGATGAAAAGTCTTAACGGTCAAGATTATACCGTTTTGTTTATTGCGCGGCCTTTATCCCAAGCAATTATTGAAAAGAAGCATGGAGAATTAATACGAATAAAAGACCAGTGCTTTTCCGTTAGTAAAAGAAATGTATCAAGGCAACAAGGGTTTTCGAAATCTAAAGGAGATACAGAAGGTAAGACAGAGACGAGATCTAATAGCACATCTAAAACAAAAAGTACAAGCTTTGGTCTCTCTTTTATTTTGAGTTGTAATGGATCAGTAAGTAAATCTGCTACTAACAGCTATTCCTCATCTACTAACTATAGCAAAACTATAACAAATGCCATTAATCAGAATGAAGGAATATCCTCCGATGTACAAAATGGATTTGCACTTGAAATGATTGGTTATGCAGATAAGGCAATTGAGAGGTTTAGACAAGGCAAAAGTAATGGAATGTGGGAAACCGTGATTTCTTATTCTGCAGACTCAAAATTAGTTGCGGGTATTATACAGGCTTGTATTTCTGGTGAATTTGCAAAGCCTAATTCAAATATTCTACCACAGGCTATTCATAGTTTCCGTTTGAATGAAACTGAAGCTAAAGGCAATTCTATTTTAATCCCTAAGTTATTAATGGATGAACCTAATTTATCTCCGTTGTGTACAGTAATCACATCCGAGGAATTAGGTTGGATATGTACCTTGCCAGATGTTCCAGTGCCAAATTTCGAACTCAAAAAAGGAAAAGTATATCCATTGATTACAGACAATGCATCGGGTGTACAAATTGGATGTATATGTGATGGACAGAGGTTTCTTGAAAATATGCCTTTTTCCTTAACATATAGAGATTTGGCTCGTCACACTTTTATATGTGGTATTACGGGGAGTGGAAAAACAACTACAGTGAAAGGACTCCTTAGAAACTTGGATGCTCCGTTTTTGGTAATTGAGTCGGCTAAGAAAGAATATAGAAATATTAAGCTCAAGAATAATAAAAGACCACAGATTTACACTTTGGGAAAACCAGAAATCAATTGTTTGAGATTTAATCCATTTTATATTCAGTGTGGTGTTTCCCCACAGATGCATATTGATTTTTTAAAAGACTTGTTTAATGCATCATTTTCTTTCTATGGACCAATGCCATATATATTAGAAAAATGCTTGCAAAATATATATAAGAAAAAAGGGTGGAATCTAACATTAGGTTTTCATCCCTACCTTATGAATACAACAAATTCTGCTGATTTTTTTGAGGCAGAGTATATGAAAGAAAAATATAATTCAGATTCACATAAGTATCTATTTCCGACAATGCAGGAACTGAAAAATGAAATAGAACGATATATAGAAGAAGAAATGGATTATGATGGTGAAGTTGCTGGGAATATCAAAACTGCCATAAAAGCAAGACTTGAAAGCCTTTGTTCAGGTCCTAGAGGTTATATGTTTAATACATATGAATATACTGATATGGAGCAGCTGTTAACAAATAACACAGTTTTCGAATTAGAGGGATTGGCAGATGATTCAGATAAAGCATTTTGTGTTGGATTACTAATTATTTTTATTAATGAGTTCCGTCAAGTAACAAAAGAAACTGTAAAACTGGATAAAGAATTATCCCATATTTTAGTTATTGAAGAAGCACATAGACTTTTGAAAAATGTGAATGTCGAAAAAACATCTGAAGATATGGGAAATCCAAAAGGAAAGGCAGTAGAACATTTTACTAATATGATTGCTGAAATGCGCTCATATGGTCAAGGTGTTATAGTTGCAGAGCAAATTCCAAGTAAACTTTCACCAGATGTTATTAAAAACTCATCAAATAAGATAATACAGAGATTGGTAGCAGCTGACGATCAGGAATTAGTCGCAAATACTATTGGTTTGCCTAGGGAAGATTGTCTTGATTTGTGTAGTCTTACAACAGGAACTGCCTTGTGTTATAAAGAGGGTATGAAGCTTCCTGTTCGCGTTCAAATACCTATAGTTGATGAAATCAGAGTATCTGATAGTATGTTGTATGGTGGTGATATTGAAAAACGTTTGTACCGAATTAATATTAATATTGCGAAAGAAGTCCTTGCAGACTCATTGTATCTTATAGGGTTGAAAATGTTGAACACTATTTTAGTTCAATCATATGAACATGTAAGTCGTGCAGTCAAGGAATACAGAAAAGCAGTTAAATCTATTCTTATTAAGAAAGATGTTTCTCTAGTGATGTGTGAAGATGAAAATAAGATATATGCGGAATTATTATATGAAGCAATTATTCATTATTTGCTGAATGGTTGCTACAGTATTAAGCAGCTTATATCAAATGAACTTCGTATAAGTATATATGAATTGTTATTGGCCCCAAATAAAGAGAAACTTGTTTCAGTAAAACAACAGTTGAAAGTTGCCTATAAGGATGATCCTGAATATAAGGGTCGGTTTATTGTTGCACAACTAGTATACCATAAATCAAATGAACGAACTGACATTATAAAAACTATAAAAAATTACTTTTTTGATATTTCAGATGATGAGGTTTTTAATATTAAAAAACTTGTAGATAGGAGGTGATGGTATGGTTGGAATACCTGCAGCATTTACTGAGTTAGTAAGTAAGTCCGCAGAAAAGGGAAAAGAAATTAAAAGTAATGTTGAGAATTTTGCTTCCTATGAAACAAAAGAATTTTTAGAATTAAAAAAATCAATAGCACAAGAAGCTGATATAGAAACAGCAAGAGATTCTTCCCTATCATCTGTTTTAGAGGAGAACAAAGAAAAACGAGAAGTACAAGACAGTAGAGTCAATGAAACAGATGAAAGTAACGAAGGAAACGATGATTTAACGGATGAACAAAAGGAAAGACTTCGTGAAATAACAGGGTGGTCGGATGAAATTCTGGATTCCATAGGCTCATGGGACGAGGCAGAAATATATATGAAGGCTGGATTAAAAGAAGTTGAAATTAATGGTAAGAAATGTTTGATTAGAGAAGATATTGACTTAGACCAAGAAGATGATGATGGCATTACAAATCGTGAAAAAATGGAAAGAGGCCGACCACCGATTACAAAAGATGGAGAGGAGGTTGAGCTTCATCATATTGGACAGAAGCAGAATAGTCCACTTGCTGAATTGACAATGGAACAACATCGTGGTGTTGGCAATGATACTATTTTGCATGATAAAACAAAAGAAACGGAAATTGATCGCAATGAGTTTGGAAAAGAACGTCGCGAGCACTGGAAAAATAGAGTAGATACTATGGAAGAAGGAGCATAAATGTCTAAGATAATTGAAACAATTAATAGTCTTAAAAATCTGTTAGCACTAAAACCCGCAAGTGAAGAGGATGTAGAAAATATTGAGGTTGAGTTGGCATTACCATTATCACAAGAATACAAAGAGTATTTGTTGAAGTTCGGTGCTATTATGGCTGATGATATTGAGCTCACTGGATTTGCTAAATCCAAAAACAGAGATGTTGTTCAGGTTACGAAGAGAGAATGGGGTGCTAATAAAAATATTAACCATAAGATGTACGTAGTAGAAAGTCTTGGTATTGAGGGAATAATTATTTGGCAGGATGTATCGGGAGCAGTATATGAATCAAGGCCAAATCATTCTGTGATTAAAATTGCTGATAGTTTGGCAGAGTATATTGATTCTAATAAAATCTAAAAAAGTTACAATTTACAATGGAGGTACTCCAATGCCGTTGACTGTATAAAATAGTAAAGTGCATTTCAAATATTTGAAAAAATTAGTGTTAAATCTATTTCCAAAAACAGATCGAACACGAAAAGGTCTGTGAATCTGTTCTTTTAAGTGAGATGATAGCATGAGTGAATTTTATATTGATACGGGTCGTATTGAGACCATAATTTTGCTCTATAAAAGTGAAACAATGAAGTGAGGATTATTAGTAGTAATCTGCACCCATTTTTTAGTCGTACCTATTCGGCGTAGAATAATAGGTTAGCCCTTCGCTTATGTGAAGGGCTTTTACTATACAACTATACTTATAAATGTAATATAATTAAACTAAATAGGCTATCATATTGTGTTAGAAATATTTTGAAATTTATGAATATAATGGCGGAACATTTATGGATGTAGTCAATACGATAAAAAATAGTTAATAAAAAACAGGATAAAACTATGATTATAGAAAAAGCGCATATTAAACAGTTTGAAGACGTAAGATCGTTCTATCATTCCCTTATAGATGGAATGCAAGATAGTAAATATGATATAGGTTGGAAAAAAGATTTTATCCTGAGCCTGAATTCTTATTGAGTTCAATCTCTAAGGGAGAGTTGTTTGTTGGACTAATTAATAATCAAATTATGGCAGCTATGATTATCAACCATGAATCAAATGAAGGGTATATTTTAACTGGTCAACAAATGCTAATGAGGATGAAGTTATAGGAATTTATGCGCTTGGCGTACATCCAGAATATGCTGGCCATGGTTATGCAAAAGAATTAGTTAGATTTGCTATTGCATATGCCAAACAGAATCATCAAAAAGCGATACGACTAGATGTTCTTAAGGGAAATGTACCTGCTGAAAAGCTATATTCTAGCATGGATTTCAAGTATCTTCATACCTTGCAATGTACTATGAGGACACGGGATTAACAGATTATGAATTATATGAGCTTCCTTTATAAGATTATTATGCTTAACTTATAAATTTCAAAATTACAAGGGAGGGATTAACATGTTAGGAGCAATCATTGGTGATATAGTTGGTTCACGATTCGAATTTAATAATATTAGACGGAAGGACTTTGATCTCTTTACAGATCAATGTGTGTTAACTGATGATAGTATCATGACACTTGCTGTAGCAAAGGCCATTCTTATGAGCCAACCAAATTACAGAAATCTTTCAAAAAATGCAGTGGAATGTATGCAGACGATTGGGAGATGCTATCCAGGTTATGGATATGGGGATCGGTTCTATAGATGGATTTTTTCAGAGAATCCAAAGCCATATAATAGTTATGGTAATGGTTCTGCTATGAGAGTTAGTGCTGCTGGATTTGCAGCACATAGTTTGGACGAAGCAAAGCTTCTTTCTAAATTAGTTACTGAGGTCACTCATAACCATCCTGAAGGTATGAAGGGTGCGGAGGCAACTGCAGTTGCCGTGTACTTAGCTAAATCTGGTAAAGATATACAAGAAATCAGAGATTATATTAATCAGCATTATTACACCATGGATTTCACATTGGATGAAATCAGAGATACCTATAGGTTTAATGAAAGTTGTCAAGGAACAGTCCCACAAGCATTGCAAGCCTTTTTTGAATCCACTGATTTTGAAGATGCCATTCGTAATGCCATCTCAATAGGTGGTGATAGTGATACTGTTGCTGCTATTTGTGGTGGTGTAGCACAGGCATATTATGGTATTCCAACGGATATTAGAAAACAGGCTTTGTCATTTTTAGATACTAAACTGTTAGGTATATTGACTGCCTTTGAAGAGAAGTTTATACCAGTTGTGGTGTAAGTAAATAGTATATAGGAGAGAGGGATATGATACATCTTAAGGATTTAGGCACTTTTGAATTTGTACCAGATTTAGTGACAGCCATTATAAATGGAAATATAACAGCACTTGAAAGTGCATTACAAGGTGGTTGGGATATAGATGAACCTATACAAATTGGTAAATATAGTGAGTATGCACCGTTACAATTAGCGTTAGTGATGAACTGTTTGCCAAGTGTTCAATGGCTAGTTGGACATGGCGCAGACCTAAATGATGAAGAGAATCCAAGTTTCTTGTTAGCTGTACGGTATGGTAATCAAGAGATTATAGACTATGTTGTGGCTCATGGTGCTAACATTCATGCTTTGAACTGTGTGAACGTAGATGCTTTTCAAGCTGCCTTATATGGCAAGAAATATGAGAACTTACAACTGATTCATGACTTAGGCCATACAGTACAGAAATATGGTGGACGAGCTTTCAGAAATGCCATTACAGATGAAAATTATGAGGTTCTAGATTTCTTTATTACTAATGGTGTAGATATTAATTACAACAAGCCTGATTCTGTATATCCATTTAAGCCAACCCCACTATGTGTAGCAGCTCGGTATGTGGATTTACAGATGTGTAAATATCTAGTAGAACATGGTGCAGATGTAACCATCACAGAAAAGGATGGTATGCGTCCCTATAGTATTGCTATTGAAAAAGGCGATATGGAAATGGCTGAGTATTTTAAAAATTTAGAGCCTGCTGAGTACCATGATAAACAGAATAAAATGGATCAATTAAAACCATTTAAACTACCAAAAGTGTTAATATCCTTTTTAGAGGGAGATAATCTTTACTTTGAATTGCCAGACTCAGATTTCATCTCTATAGAGTTCTTACCTTTACTTGATACAGTTCCATTTAAATGGGGTCGTCGTAAACTATTACGTTTATCTAAAGAGCTAGGTGAGTACAACGATTATCAAATTGTTTGGGACCCTAAATCTAAAAAGATTTCCTGTTATGATAGGGAACATCAAGAACTACGAGAGCTTTGTAAATTTGATGAGTTTATAGCGGATATGGCAGGGCAATTAGAAACTTTGTTTTAATGGATATCGTAAAGGAGAGGCGATACATATGATAGATATATTTGAGAAAACATATACGGATTGGTCTATTGATGTAGGCACCTATAAATATGAAGGTATTACACTGAATGAGGTTGAGCAAAATCTGTATGCTATTGAGGATCAAGAGCAAGGTTTTGTAGTTATATCTCCATCAAAGGCAATCTCCATAGATAATAAACTATATAACTTTGTACAGGTTTGTAGTGATCAAGATACCGATTTATTACATATAGAGCTTAGTGTTACTAATGATGGTGAGCAGGGTGCTATTATATACGGTAAAAATGAACTAGGCCACCAAGAGGTGTTACAGATCATAGAAGACTTTGTTGCACATCATAAGGTGCCAGCATTAGATGATTGGGACATCGTGTTAGATTTAAGACCTAAGATGGAAAGTTATGTAAAGGGTTCCAAAAATGACTAATGATGTAAAATATGATGAACTGTTAAAGCAATATGCCTGGTCCTATGAAGGCATACAATTTTGTTGGGATGAGAAGCCAACGGATGCTAATGTAGATACTGCTAAATTATTAGCTACTAATTATCATAAGAATATAGATTCTATTGTTACTTTCATTCATAACGAAATTCTAGATTGGTATGGCGATGTCACTATTGATGAAGTGAAAACACGGATAGGTATGCCTATTATTGAGCCAGAGCGAGATGCTGTGACCTATTGTGAGCAAACCTTTGATGATACGCACATCTTTTCCTTTACATTTTGGGATAATGAATTCAAAGATTTACATTACTTTGCCATAGATGGATAATATATTCTCTAATGATTTAGTTACTATCAATAGCATGCGGAGTCTATTATGTTATATACACCGAATAACCTTTTGTATAAGTATATTCGCTATCGATTTAGACGAATTCAGATTCAATGTAATATGGTATATGATATAGTACCAGAGGACGAAGATGAGATTTGCCGTAATCTGTTAAAACAGAGAGCGAAGGTATTAATTCCAGTTGGCATAGTATATGCATTAATATTTGCCCTTACTTTCGCTTGGCTATTAGGCACAAGTGAGAAATTGAACCCATTAATGCAATGGGAAGTAAGAGTTATTGACTATGTTATACCATTTTTAAATACCATTGATTTTAAGTGGTATGCGTATTCACTGGATTTATTGTGGGCAGCCCTTATATTGGCCCCTGTCGGGATTATTAACGTATCTCCTTATATCATTTTTTCCTATATTATAGATACCATTTTGATACGACGTGAGGTGAAAGCTTTAATAAAAAAATATTCCATTGATCAAATAAAATGTGGTTAGATTATATCTATTTGTTTAGGAGAGAGTATTATGAGTCATCTAAAAGATTTCAATTGGACTGGATTTTGGAAAGACACCGATTATTCATTTGAGTCCTATATAGGTAAGGAGGTTACCGATGAGGATATTAAGAATGCTGAAGCTGAACTAGGCTATACATTGCCTGCAGCATATATTGAACTACTTAAAAACCATAATGGTGGTGTAGTAAATAAGAATTGTTTTATTAACGATGATGACGATTGTGTATATATAACAGGAATATATGGCATTGATAGAGATAAAAAATACTCTCTTTTAGGTGAGATGGGTAATGAATTTTGGATTTCAAAAGTAAAATATCCCCCTATCGGTATCGTTGTAGCCGATACGATTTCCGGCGGTCACGACATGGTTTTCCTCGATTATCGTGAGTGCGGTCCAACCGGTGAACCTAAGGTAGTCCGTGTAGACCAAGAATGTGATTACTCCATGACTCCCTTAGCAGATAACTTTGGTGACTTTATTAAGAACTTATATTTCAATATAGAAGAAATTACGGATGAAGAGTTTCAATCGTTAAGTGATGCGGAAAAGGTTAAGCTCCTTAATGAACAAGAGGGCATCGATTTCAAGCGTGCGATGGAGTTATTAACTAACATAGGCATTGATAATTTGTCGCCTATATTGTTAAGCGCCTTAGGACGTATGTATAACAATAATGGCCGCGCAGCAGAGGCTATCGAGTTATTTGAACGTATCGATGAGGCACATCGCGATTGGTCTTGGTATTATCGTTGTGGCTATGCTCATGGGATGCTAGGGTATGGTAAAAGCTATGAATCTGAACATGTACAGAAGGCATTACAATTAATAGAAACAGGCATAAAAATGACGAAAGAAGCCCATTTAGATAAACAACTTGGTTGGTGCTGTGAAGTAGTAAAATATCACCTATTTAAAATCAAGCCGAAACAGTACAAGGAGGATTATCCTGTGATATTTGAAACCATTAAGAATGTATTTGATAAGAAAAACAGTCAAGATGCTACAGAAGGTAAAGATGTCGAAGACGTTAATGAATGCGATGAAGATAACTATCCTACATATGATATAGTGCATTGGATATTTAACAAACATACGTATAGTAGAGATGAGTTTTCAAAAGAATATAATAAAATTGTAGAAAAATATGTAGATGATGATCAAGCAGATGACGATGATAGATTAGAAGAACCTGAAATTCTAGTAACCTATGAAGCTTGGATTGAAAGTGAAGACCAACTTTTTGATAATGAACGTGTTACCGATGAAGAATTGCTGGAAGAAGATAAAGAAGATGGCATGTGGCAGGTAGAAATTATGGCTCATCTTGTGGCGGATAATGGTACATATTTTACTAGAGAAGAATTACTCTTTAAATTGCACAATTTAATGGCTAATAAAGAATTGGGCGATCACGTATTCTTTGAAGGTATTGAATACGAAGGCCATGAATGTGAAGGATATGGTCTAATAGATAATGAAGACGGTATACCTGTATTCTATATTGTTTGTGGTAGCTAGCTTCTAGATAATGTTTATTTTAAGACTAGATGTGAAATATGATAGGATGTGACATAATGGGATTAACAGTTGAACAATTTAAAGCATTTTCTGATGCGGAGCAATTACAAACCATTAAAGAGCTTAATAATTCTGGGAATGTAGAAACTATTATTAATATATTAACTGATGTGGGCATGGAAAATTTATCCGTACCTCTATTAGGTGAGCTTGGTAGAGCTTATAACAATAATAGCAATGAAAAAGAGGCTATTAAGGTATTAGAATCTATTGATGAAGAGTATCGTGATGCGGTGTGGTATTATCGCTGTGCCTATGCGTATGGAGCCCTTGTCCTGGATAATAGTGACGGGTACACATCGAATACTATGCAACAGATGCTAAGATTAGTAGATAAAGGTGTACGTTTAGCTACGGAAGCTAAACTAGATGATATAAAATCGTACTGTTTTGAAGTCATTGATATGTGCTATTTGCAAATGGATTTTGAAACATGTGAATCTGATTATCCTGACTTGTGTTCTGCTTATAATGAATACGTAGCAGAGAAAAAGAAGAAACGTAAAGGTGTACCTCGTCATCGCACTATCACGGTTGAGGAAATCATGGCTACAGACGATGTATGGACCATTAATGAACCCATGTATTGGACCATCAATATATATGGATCTTACGATGATTATATAGAATCCGCAAAACCTTTCACCTTAGAGCAACGCTATCTTAATGCTATATCTTGGTACTTCGCAGAGGTTAATAATGGTGGGCATCATCAGTTCTTCTATAACTCTACAGGCATTGTATGGGAAGATGCTCTTGCGGGGTTACGCCTCTTCAAGATGGATGAACTAGCAGATAATTTACAATCCGTAATCGATTACTTTGGCGGTTCTGTTCCATTTGATAGAGAAGAACGATGGACCATTTTAAAAGATTGGGACGATGAGGTATTTGATTTCCTCGATAAAAAAGATGATGTGGTGTATGAATATGATGGAATCTATGAAGATACATTCGTACATGAACATCCAGAATTATTTGTATTTGATGGGACCTATAAAGTTCCAGAATAAATGTAGTGATATAGCATATAAGTGCTACTTTCACTAACAATATATGTATTAGAGGTATTACATGTTAGATAAACAAGGCGTATATGATTGTTTGCATGACCATCATATCGATTTTGAAGTTACGGATCACGCACCGCTATTTAGTATGGATGATAAACCAGATGTAGAACTGCCATATCCAGAATGGGATGCGAAGAATTTATTTATCCGTGACCATAAGCGGGAGCATTACTATTTAATTACAGTACGCGGATCTAAGCGCGTGGATTTAAAACAATTCCGTAAGGACCATAATCTTAAAAAGATTTCCTTTGGTTCTGAAGAAGAGCTTTGGGATATTTTAAAGATAAAACCAGGTCACGTGTCACCATTCTGTTTGCTCCATGATGAAGAGCGGAAGGTTCATTATTATATTGATGCGGATTATAAGGATAATTTAATTGGCATACATCCTAACCAAAATGATGCGACCGTTTGGTTACAAGGGAAAGACCTTGTTAAACTTATAGAGGAGCATGGTACAACAATAGAATATATAACAATATAAAGGTAACATAAGAGGTTTTACATGAAAGTTAAATTGATTCAACCGCGTATGTTAAAACGTCCTATGGATACAGATTTAAAAATACGCATGTCCCCTCATTTAGGATTATTGACGGTAGCTAATATTATTCGTCATGATTGTGAAGTTACAATTGAAAATGAAAATATTAGACCCATTGATTTTGATGATGTGCCTGACTTGGTAGGCATAGCAGTTACTGTAGATGTTTTACCTAGAGCTATTGAAATTGCATCTATATATAGACAAAAAGGTGTTAAGGTGATTGCTGGTGGCATACATATCACAACTGCATCTAGTTCTGTACCTAAGGATGCGTTTGATAGCTTATGTATTGGTTTTGCAGAAAATACATGGCCTCAAATTATAGAGGACATGAAACATAATAGATTACAATCTGAATATGTATCTAAGCCTTTAACTTCTGGGGATGATATTGTAGCGCCTGCATATGACATGATAGATAAGACAGATTATTTATGGTATAACATTGTTTCTACAAGTCGCAGTTGCCCTCATAAATGCGATTTTTGCTATAATAGTTCTGGAACTCATCAATATATAAATCGTAATATAGATGATGTGTTAGCAGATATTAAAAGTTTAGGCACAAAGCATATTATGTTTATTGATGATAATTTTATTGGTAATATTTCTTGGACTAAACAGTTTTTAGAGCGTATAAAACCTTTAAAATTAAACTGGAATGCAGCGGTTACTATGAAAATAGGACAATACCCTGAATTAATGGATTTGATGAAAGAAACTGGTTGTCAGAGTTTATTTATTGGTTTTGAAAGTATCAGTCCTCAGTCTTTATCTAGTGTTCATAAAATGCAAAACAATCGTGAAGAGTTTGAAAGACTTATTAACGAATTACATAAGCGTGGCATTATGGTCAATGCTAGCTTTGTATTTGGTCTAGATGGAGACACGCCAGAGACATTTAAAAATACATTAGATTGGATTATTAGCCAGAAAATTGATACGATTACATCACATATTGTTACACCGTATCCTGGGACTGAATTTTACAAGAGAATGGAAGCTCAGAATAGAATTTTTGATCATGATTTATCTAAATACAATACGTCTCATGTAGTTGTAACGCCGCTTGGTATGTCTAAAGAGGAATTAGAAGAAGGATATCTTTGGATATATCAAGAGTTATATTCCATAAGAAATATATTCCGTCGTATGCCTAAGACTATCGGAACGATACCAGCCTATTTAACCTTTAATTTCTTTTATCGTAGATTTGGCCATTTTACATCAAAAGTATGTGAGCTTTTAACTTATAAACGTATTGGATTATGGGCTGAAAAATTATCAAGATATATGTAAAGGAGTCACTAATGAGTAAGCGATATATAAAACGAATTTTGCTAACTTCAGCTATTGCCATATTGGGTGTGAGTACATCGTTAGCAGCATTCACATTTGATAAACAAGAACAAGTAGATACAGCCCCTATTGTAGGTTTATATCGTTTCCAAGTACCGGCTGAACTACAAGGTGCGTATAATATTGCAGGTGTTCAGAATTTAACAGCCTCTATGGCTAACGAGCCTAATACATTATCTATGAATGTGGCTCATGTAAAAGGTAATCCATCCGAATCATACGTAGTGGAGGTATATAAAGATACGGCTGCCTTAGAAACACACCGCAAATCCGAGCATTTCCAAAACTATATTAACGAGGTTGGTTCTAAACTGACAAATCGTAAATTGTATGATGTACAGCCTTTGTTATTGATTGAAAAACCAAATGCGTTATCTTTGATTAATGACGGTCAATCTGTTGTGACCTTAACAGATTTTACAGTAGACGGTAATGAAGTTGATACAGTACAAAAACAATATCAACTAGATATTGAACGTGCCGTACGTGATGATGCGGGTTATAAGGCAGGTTATGTATTACGTGAAAGAAACAATAAAACACACTGGTACGTAATTCAAATCTATAGTGATGAATCAGCTTTCAATAAACATGTAAATAGCCCAGGATATCGTTTTATGATGAGCCAAATTCAAGGTAGTCTACAAAACGTTACCACAAAGGTTTTAGATGGAGATATCTTGGTTAATCATGGTGGTCAAGATTTTGTAAGACCATAACTTTTGATATATTATAAACAGTAAAGTTACTGCTAGCATATGCATATGTATGTGCTAGCAGTTTTTTGTTATCTAATAGGTGAACGTATAATCTATACTAAAAGGAGTTACATATGACACAGCAAGAACGGTTACGCTATTTGGTTGAAGGTTTAGTAGCAGAATACAATGAGAAGCATAACGAACATATAGATATCCCTGTGAATGAAGAAGAGCAATTTACTCTCTTTAGATCTTTATGTAATATTCGTCCTGCTGGTGGTATGTCTCTTGAATGGATGAAGATAGAGTCTGAATATTTAAATATATTGGCCCATGAAAAGGGTATCGTAACCATTAATGATATGGAAGAGCGAGAGACTCAGATTTATCTGTGGCAAGGAGACATTACTCGATTATCTGTAGACGCTATTGTAAATGCAGCCAATAATCAATTATTAGGATGTTTTTCTCCAAATCATAAATGTATCGATAATGCCATTCACACCTTTGCAGGTATTGAGCTTCGTATGGAATGTGCTAGAATGACTGAGTATATGGAAATGCCAGAGAAAACAGGTGTAGCTCGTATGACCTATGGGTATAATTTACCAGCAAAACATGTAATTCACACGGTTGGACCTATTATTTATGAGAAGGTAACAGCTAAGGAGAGAAATGAACTGGTATCATGTTATCGGTCCTGTTTGCAACTAGCTAATGCTTATAACTTACACTCCATTGCATTCTGTTGTATTTCTACTGGTGAGTTCAAATTCCCTAATGAAGAAGCAGCACAGATTGCCATAGATACGGTACGAACATATTTAAAAGAAACAAATAGTAAAATACAAGTGGTATTTAATGTGTTTAAGGATATAGATTATGACATCTACAACAAATTATTGGGATAAATAATATACTCCTTTTGAAATTCATAAAAATACTGTATCATTTAATAATGACATACAAAAGGTTATGAATGATTTGTTAGTTTAAAAAGGAGTTAATGTACTATGAATTATAAATACACCTATGAAAGCCCATTAGGAACAATGATTATGCTTGGTACATTAACGTATTTAACAGATTTATTTTTTGTAGATGAAAGCCATGCTCCTATTTATGATGATGCGGAATATATTGAACAACTAACAGGTCCCTTTGAAGTGACCATTATGTGGCTAGACCAATATTTTAAAGGTCAAAAACCATTTATTACGCCACCAATACAATTAGAAGGAACCGAGTTCCGTAAGTCTGTATGGTCTGTATTGCAAACTATACCTTATGGGGGAACTACAACCTATGGAGATATTGGCAAACAAATAGCTGAAAAGCAAGGTAAAGATAAAATGTCTGCTCAAGCTGTGGGCGGTGCCGTAGGACATAATCCTATATCTATTATCATTCCATGTCATCGTGTAATTGGCAGTAATGGTAAATTGACCGGATATGCAGGTGGTATTGAACGTAAGAAATATTTGCTAGATCTTGAAGCGAAACATAAATAGTACATATTAGATTGTAAAATCATATTTAAATAGACTTATAGAAAAAGAAGAAAGAGATTACTCATGATGGATAGACACATCATAGGTAATCTCTTTTGGTATATATAGGGGGGACTATTTAAATTGATTTACTAAGGTACCAATGCCACTAATCGATATAGATACGGTATCTCCTGATTTTAACCAACCATATCGTTTTTCATTTTTACCAAGTACAACGCCACTAGGTGTACCGGTAAAGATAATGTCACCTTCCTGTAGTGTAATATACTGAGATACAAACTCTATGATTGCATCTGGTTTAAATAGCATTTGTTCTAATTTAGCTTGTTGACGCACTTCACCATTTACTGTTGTGGTAATGGTAGCATTTTCAAAATCAAAATCGTCAGGTGATACGATAACAGGACCGATAGGGGCAAAGTTATCTAGTGATTTACCTAAAATCCATTGTGTACCTCTAAATTGTAAGGTTCGAGCTGATACATCATTACCTATGGTATATCCTAAGATATGTTCTTTAGCTTGGTCGCGAGATATATTTTTACCAGCCTTACCAATAACAATGACGAGCTCTCCTTCGTAATCATAATGAAGGTTTTCATCTTGAATGGGAACTATATCTTGATGTGACGCCAATGCATTAGATGTTTTCATAAAGATTTCCGGAAAATCATGTGTAGCAAGACTAGTTTCTTCTATATGGTCTGCATAATTAAGGCCTATACAAATTATATTGTTAGGATTAGTAATAAGTTTAGGGTTAATAGATTCTTTCATAATAGATACCTCCTTATACATTAGGTTGTTAAGTTAATTATAATATAAATCGTAATGTAAAAAAATTTTTTAAGAAATAATTATATAGAGGCATTTTTGTCACATCCTGTTTGTTATACTTAAACAAAGTAATAATAGGAGGAGTCCCTATGTATATGCATAGAAATGTGACAGATAAATTTATAGGTGCCGTGGCATCTTGTGACATTATAAGTACGGGTAGCTGGTATGGTGATTTACCAGATGGCGTTCCAAAGGAAGTGAAATTAAATCGTAACGATTACTATATTGAAGAGATACAACATATTTCTATTAAGGAAGCCATAAGTGTTACCTATGGCATTAAATGGGAGCATATCTCAAAACCTGTAGAGGGGAAAATAGAATCCTTAACTACCAAGGAGTACTCAATTGATGAATCTAAAAAACAATATCTATTAGAGCTTATAGGGCGTAGATTCTCCGATGATATTGACCTATATGATGAGGATGAGTGTGCTGTCCAAGTGCAGCTCATCAACACCGAGGATCAGGAATTTATATATGAATTTCCTTTTGATAATACCCTGAGGGCCATGTCTATACTATTCAGACAAATCCTAGGTATGCCTACATTACTTTTATTTGATGGAAATCGAGAAAAAGATAGAATTCAAGAGATTCATATTGAAGTACAAAAAAATATGTACCAAGAATATGGCGACGTAAATACATTGAATTTTAATTGGAATGAGCCGTCTATTTCCATTGGTTGTAATAGTAAGCAATTTGGTCATTCTAGCCATAGTCATAGCGAGTATGTAGATAATCAAATGATTCATCAATTGAAGCAAGATATTGACTTTCACATTGGCGAAACGCTATATAGTCTAGATTCCTTTAGTCTTAGTGAAAGTCATGACCTTGATAGAGACCCTGCTCGTGGTGGTATAGTAACAGTACGTATTAAATGGGCGCATAAAGAGGATACATTGTTTATAGGGAATGTAACTGATCAGTATGTGCCCACTTGGTATAAAAATCTAATTAATTTTATACATGCTCATACAAGAGATAAATCTTTACAAGAGTTTTTACAATCAAATCATACATCGGATAGAAGGATTTATACGTATTGTTCTGTATATATTTTTAAGATAAACCAGGAATTTTATTATCGTACTGATAGAAATGATATATATGAAGGGGATATTGTAAAAGTTCCGTTTGGATCAGATAATGTAGTTCGTACTGGTCGTGTAGAATCGATTTCCTATCATACGCGTTATGATGTACCTTATAATTTAAATAGGACAAAGTTTATTATAGATAAAGATGTAGAACTTATTTATGATAAAAGTCCTTATGGTTTCGATGCTATGTGTGACAAATAGAAAATAAAATAAGTACTAATCTATATTTAATAAGTAGGAGTACTTAATTTGTTACATATCTGACTTATGACCTCTATAGAATCTATTGAAATTAGAAGATGATAGTGATAAGATTAAATGTATACGAAATAAATGGAGGTTATTGTTATGAGCAAGAATATCGATTGGGATAATCTCGGTTTTGGTTATGTAGAAACCGACTACCGTTATTTGACTACATATAAAGATGGTAAATGGGACGAAGGCGGATTAATTACTGATGCTAACGTTGTTCTTAATGAATGTGCTGGTGTATTCCAATATGCACAAACTGTATTCGAAGGTTTAAAAGCATACTACACTAAAGATGGTCACATTGTATGTTTCCGTCCAGATCTTAATGCAGAGCGTTTGAATCAATCTTGTGAACGCCTTGTAATGCCTACATTACCTGAAGGTCGTTTCCTTGAAGCTGTAAAAGAAGTTGTGAAAGCGAATAAAGACTTTGTTCCTCCTTATGGTCATGGTGCAAGCCTTTATATTCGTCCTTATATGATGGGTACAAACTCCGTTATCGGTGTAAAACCAGCTGACGAATATCAATTCCGCGTATTTACTACACCAGTAGGCCCTTACTTCAAAGGTGGCGCTAAACCAATCAAAATTCGTATCACTGATTTTGATCGTGCAGCTCCTCATGGTACTGGTCACATCAAAGCTGGTCTAAACTATGCTATGAGCTTGTATGCTATTACTGATGCACATGCAAAAGGCTATGCTGAAAATATGTACCTTGATGCGGCTACACGTACTCATGTAGAAGAAACTGGTGGTGCGAACTTCATCTTCATCACTAAAGATGGTAAACTAGTAACACCTAAATCTGATAGCATCTTGCCATCCATTACACGTCGCTCCTTGATGTATGTGGCAGAACATTATCTTGGTATGAAAGTAGAACATCGCACTGTTTATAAAGATGAATTAAAAGACTTTGCAGAAATTGGCCTTTGTGGTACAGCGGCTGTTATTTCTCCAGTAGGTCAAATCGATACTCCAGAAGGCACTATCAATGTACCAGCTGGCATGGATGATATGGGCCATGTAACTAAAAAATTATATGATACATTACTTGGTATCCAACATGGCGAAATCGAAGCTCCAGAAGGTTGGGTAGTTAAGATTTGCTAATCTTTAAGTAATATAAAATAATATACTATTAAAACATCCTCCATAATCAGAAGATTGTGGAGGATGTTTGCGCTTATAGAATTTATATGATTGGATCTATTGATTTAGTTTGATGCTTTTCGTGCACTGACCTTAGTCATAAATTTCTCATTGTTAATGACAAATCGTTCATGTGTGCCTTTACCAATAATTCCAACACCATCGGATGCTTCGATGGCAAAGGAGATTTTTCGCCCTTCTACAGCTGTTACTGTAGCAGTGGCTGTAATTGTAGTACCCATAGGGGAGGGAGCATCATGGCTAATCGATAGGGAGATGCCTACCGTGCCTTCACCATCATTTAATTCTGGTTGTACCGCTGCTTGTGCAGCTTCTTCCATAAGTGCACACATAGCAGGAGTAGCGAATACCTCAAGAGAACCAGACTTCATTGTTTTTGCAATATTAGATTCTGTAACTGTAACTGTTGCTGTCGCAGATTGACCAACTTGTATCATAGTAAACCTTCTTTCGTTATGAATTAGAATATATTTGTATTATACAACTCTTATGAGTATATATGCTAATTTTGTAATGATAAAATTTATTATTTCCTAAAATATACTTAATTATGCAGTCTCTATAGAATCCGTGCTATAATAGTACTAGTTTTATTAAACGAGGTAACTATGAAAGAACGAAAATTTTCGCCTTCTGGTGAAGGCTTGGTGCAGGTAATAGCGGGCGTATTATTTGTCGTACTACTTATCATCATTAATATTGTAGATCCTACATTTTACCCAACTATGTGGCATCTAGCAACGAGTGGTTCTATGGAGGAAATTGCCGAGTATATTCAAGGCTATGGTCCTATGGCCATGGTGGTAAGTATGCTCCTTGATATTTTTGTCAATGCTGTAGGGTTTTTGCCATCCATCTTTATTTCCACAGCGAATGGTCTCGTGTTTGGCATGTGGCCTGGCATTATTATTTCATGGCTCGCTGAAACCATTGGGGTAGTCATCAGCTTTTACATTATGCGTTATTTCTTACGAGATGCGGCGGATAAGCTAATTTCTAAGAGTACCACATTGATGAAGGTTGATGATTTTTCCGGTAATAATGGTTTTGTGGTCATGTTATTTGCTAGATCATTACCTTATTTTCCATCTGGTGTCATCACTGCGCTAGGGGCTATCAGTAAGATTAAACCGCGCGACTATATTTTAGCAAATTTAATTGGTAAATTTCCGTCTACAGCCCTTGAAGTTGCTATTGGCACAGATATTGTCAACTTCCAAGAGAATATGGGGCGTCTAGGTATTATTGTCGTCGTAGCAGCCATTGTATATTTTATTCTATGGAAGGTATATAAACGATATATTAATAAACGTAATGCAGAACGAGAACATGATCCTAATGCTTAATAAACATGTATTTCTATGTAATTAAAATAAAAGAGGCGATACTATGAGTTTTTCACTTCCTGAACGCGTAATATTAAAAGGGCCTAATTTCATCCGTGAAGTATTTGAACGTGGTGTGGGTGTACCTGGATTTATCAGTTTTGGTATTGGTAATCCAGCACCAGAGGCAATTCCTGTGAAAGTTATCGAAGATGCCTTTGATTTCATCGTTCATGATAATCCTATGAGTTTATTACAATATGGTCCTATGCAAGGGGATGCGCGATTAGCAGAATTGACCTTACAGCGTTTATCAAAAGTTCACCATATGAATTTAGAGGGTCAAGGTTTGATTATTTCTAATGGGGCTGGTCAACTATTGGGCTTGGTACCTATTACTGTATGTGAACCTGGCGATGAAGTGTACATGGATGATTATACTTTCACAAGTGCTATCAATTCTGTACGCAATATGGGGGCTAAGGCAGTCGGTATCAAAACTGATGAATTCGGTATGATTCCAAGTGAGTTGGAAAAAGCGGCTCAATCAGGCAAGGGAAAATATATCTATTTAATTCCAAATTTCCAAAACCCAACAGGCATTACCATGCCACTAGAACGTCGCAAAGAGATTTACGCCATAGCATCAAAATATGATTTGTTTATCTATGAAGATGACCCATATGGTGAAATTCGTTTTGCTGGTGAACATGTACCGACCTTTAAATCCTTTGATACGGAAAACCGTGTCCTTTACGCAGGATCGTATTCTAAAACATTATCGGCAGGCTTGCGTGTTGGTTTCTTGTTGGGCCCAGAAGATGTTATCGGCACTATCCAAGCGTTAAAAAATAATACGGCGGGACAAATGCCATTAGTTACACAAAAGGTGGTAGCACACGTACTAGACCACATCGATTACGATGCACATTTAGAAAATGTACGGAAGGTATATAAATCTAAATGTGATGCTATGATGCGTGTCTTTAAAGAAAAAGGTAGTTCCAAGGTTCATTTGACTCAACCTACAGGTGGTATGTTCGCATGGATGACAATGCCAGATACTGTTGATTGTGATGAATTCTTTGAAGCGTGCATGAATAAAAATGTAGGCATTATTAAATGTGGTGCTTTTGCAGCGGATGGTGTACAAAATGGTCATGCATTCCGTTTGAGCTATACGGTGCCAACAATTCCAGAAATTGAGAAGGGGATGGAAATCCTCTGTGCTCTTACAAAGGACTATTGTGGTGAATAATTTAGTCGTTTAAAGCGTATAGGTATATTGAAAATTATTAAACTACCATGATACAATAACACTGTAAATATATGATGTGTTAGTTGTAGAAAGAGCTTTCACAATGAACGATATTTACAATGAGATAATAATTTTCTAACTATATATTGTTGAGGGAAGTCCTCGAAGAAAGTAGGTGTTTACTATGGGTTGCGGTAGCAGCAGTAGTGATTGCAATAGTTGTCCATCCAAATCCGCAGGTTGCGGTGGTGCACAACAGCCTCAAGATATGACGGCGCCATTGCATGAATTGAGTTCCGTTAAACATGTTATCGGTGTTGTATCCGGTAAGGGTGGTGTAGGTAAATCCTCCGTTACAAGCTTGATGGCCTTAACGATGGCTCGTAAAGGTTATAAAGTAGGTATTCTTGATGCTGATATAACTGGTCCATCCATTCCTAAGATGTTTGGTATCAAAGAAAAGGCTTACGCTGACGAAGTTGGTATGTATCCTGTTAAAACTAAGCAATATGGCATTGATGTAATGTCTGTTAATTTGTTGCTTGAAAATGATACAGATCCTGTATTGTGGCGTGGTCCTATTCTAGGCAATGTTGTAAAACAATTCTATAGTGATGTTATTTGGAAAGACATCGATTATTTATTCGTTGATATGCCACCAGGAACGGGTGACGTAGCGATTACTGTATACCAATCCTTGAAATTGGATGGTATCATCATTGTTACATCTCCTCAAGACTTGGTATCCATGATTGTTGAAAAAGCAGTTAAGATGGCTGATTTAATGCAAGTGCCTATTATTGGTGTAGTGGAAAACTATTCGTACTTCCATTGCCCAGATAACGGTAAGGATTACCAAATCTTTGGTGAAAGCCACATTGAAGAAATCCTCCAAAAATACGGTCTTTTATTGTTGAATCGTTTGCCAATTGATCCAAATATTGCAAATTTATGCGATAAAGGTGATATTGAGTCTATCGACAAAACAAATTTAGAGGATGTATCTTTGCCTGAATAGGATTTATATGATAATTGGTTTCTTCTCATCTGTTATCAACTTAATCATCTTTGTAGGATTAGGTTCTATCTGGATGAAAGCAATCGGTATGTGGTAAAACACAATTACATAAACCTATACGATTATGTATACATGACGCCGTCCCTTGTGGGACGGCGTTTTTGTGTTACAATGGCTATAGATTATGTATATTACATAACAATTTACATGTAATAATTAAGTAGGAGGTCATATGAAATTTGATAATCCTCAATTAATAAAATATATCAAGGGATGTACATCTCCGTATCATACGGTAGATACTAGTTTGCAGTTATTATTAGATGCGGGCTTTACAGAGTTATCCCTAGAAGAACCGTGGAATCTAACCTCTGGCGATTATGTGGTTAATGTATATGGTACGACATTATTTGCCTTTCACATAGGAGAGGACTATCGTCATTCCTTACGGATTGCATCGGCTCACACAGATTTTCCTGCTATACGGGTAAAGCCAAATCCTATTACTGATGTAAAAGGATATACGAAGCTCAATGTAGAAATGTATGGCGGATTAATACAAAATACATGGTTGGACCGACCTTTAGGTGCGGCAGGCACTGTTGTTTTAAAGGGTGAAAATCCATATGATGTCGATTCTGTTTTATTTGATACAAAGCGTCCAATCGCCATTATTCCTAATTTAGCGATTCATATGAACCGTAGTGTGAATGATGGGGTAGCATTAAATCGTCAAAAAGAAATGCTTCCAATCATTATGATGAAGCCTAATGATGATACGACAAAATCCGAGGCGGAAGCATGGAATCAATTTTTAGCAGAAGAGATTAATTGTAATCCTTCTGAAATTCTCTCCTATGAAATTACATTATATCCTGTAACTGAAGGTACATTAGTTGGTACAGATTTTGATTTCATTAGTTCACCACGACTTGATAATTTAACGTCTTGCTTCGGTGTTCTTGCGGGTATTGTAGAGGCAAAGAAAAATAAAGTTGACGGTATTCGCTGTGCAATCCTATTCGACAATGAAGAGGTGGGTAGCCGTACTAAACAAGGCGGAGCAGGAATGTTATTGCCAAACTTATTAGAACGTGTGTATCGCAGTTTAGGATTAAGCCGTGATGATATGGATCTAGATGTGGCTCGTGGCTTCATGATTTCATCTGATGTAGCCCATGGATTACATCCAAATTATCCAGAGAAAAATGATATTACCAATTTCCCGGTACTCAATGGAGGCGTTACATTAAAACAGGCCTGTAGCCAATCTTATGCAGGCGATGCAAAGGCTATTGCCATTGTGAAAGGCCTTTGTGAGGAAGCTAATGTAGCCTACCAGATTTATGTTAATCGTTCTGATATTCCAGGCGGCTCAACTGTAGGTTCTATTTCATCAGCTATGTTACCAATGCGGACGATGGACATTGGCTTACCATTATTGGCTATGCATTCCGCTGTTGAAACGATGGGGGCTCGTGACCAAGAACAATTGAATCATTTAATGCAACATTTCTTGGGTGATGAATAAATTACATAAATATAATCTTATTCCACATCCGGTGTATGTAAAAATACATATGAAAAATTAATGAATAGAATAATTTCTATATTAAGTTATATAATTTATAAATATAATCATATTGATGATTAATGCTTTTAATATCTGAAAATTATTGTATAATAGAAGTATATTTGATTCATAGTCGGATATCAAAAAAAGTGATAAATGTTTAAGTAAAACATGTATTTCGATATACACGTAAACAATGTATATCAATGCACACAAATCTATCATTCGATAGGACTCGGTAGGAGGCAATTATGAAGAAAATTAAATCAGTTTTGGTAGCCAATCGTGGCGAAATCGCAATCCGCGTATTTCGTGCATGTAACGAAATGGGTATTAAAACAGTAGCTATCTATTCTAAAGAAGACACATTGTCCTTGCACCGTAACCAAGCTGATGAAGCATATTTGGTTGGGGAAGGTAAAAAACCAGTTGATGCCTATTTGGATATTGAAGATATCATCCGCATTGCTAAAGAGCATGACATTGATGCTATCCATCCTGGCTATGGTTTCTTATCCGAAAACGAAGAGTTCGCTCGTCGTTGCGGTGAAGAAGGCATCATTTTCATTGGACCTCACGTAGAACATTTGAATATGTTCGGCGACAAGGTTAATGCTCGTACACAAGCTAAATTGGCAGACATTCCAATGATTCCTGGTTCTGATGGGGCATTGCGTGATTTTGCACAATTAGAAGAATTTGCTGAAACTCATGGCTATCCATTGATGATTAAAGCCGTAAACGGTGGTGGCGGTCGTGGTATGCGCGAAGTTCACCGCAAAGAAGAGTTACGCGATGCGTATGACCGTGCTAAATCCGAAGCTAAAGCAGCATTTGGTGATGATGATGTATATGTAGAAAAACTCATCGTTGAACCTAAACATATTGAAGTTCAAATCTTAGGTGATGAACATGGCAATGTCGTTCATTTACATGAACGTGACTGCTCTGTACAACGCCGTCACCAAAAGGTTGTTGAAATGGCACCAGCTTTTGCATTGCCATTAGAAACTCGTAAAGCCGTATGTGATGCAGCCGTAAAAATCATGAAAAATGTTGGCTACGTTAATGCTGGTACTGTTGAATTCTTGGTAACTTCTGACGGTTCCTTCTATTTCATCGAAGTTAACCCTCGTATCCAAGTAGAACATACCGTAACAGAAATGATTACGGACATCGATATTGTTCATTCTCAAATTCGTATCGCTGAAGGCTATGATTTGCACAGCCCAGAAATAGGCATTCCTGAACAAGATGAAATTCCTTGTAAAGGTACTGCAATTCAATGTCGTATCACTACAGAAGATCCTAAGAACAACTTTATGCCAGATACTGGTAAAATCTTAGCATATCGTAGTTCCGGCGGCTTTGGTATTCGCCTTGACTCTGGTAATGCTTTCACAGGCGCCGTAGTAACACCTTACTATGATTCCCTATTGGTAAAAGCAACTGCATTCGGTCCTAACAACGAAGAAACTATTCGTAAAATGCTTCGTTGCTTGAAAGAATTCCGTATTCGTGGCGTTAAAACAAACATTCATTTCTTGATTAACGTTCTTGAAAACCCTGAATTCCAAAGCGGTAACTACACAGTTAACTTCATTGAAGACCATCCTGAATTATTCGAATTAAAACCAGATCGCGACCGTGGTACTAAATTGCTTCGCTACATTGCGGATACTACAATCAATGGTTACTCCGGTGCAGGCCCTCAAGAGGTACCTGATTTTGAACCAATGCAATTGCCATCTAAACTAGATGTATCTCCAGCACCTGGTACAAAACAAAAATTCGACGAATTAGGTCCAGAAGGTTTCAGTAAATGGTTGGCTGACCAAAAACAAGTATTCTTTACAGATACAACATGGCGTGATGCTCACCAATCCTTATTTGCTACACGTTTGCGTACCATCGATATGGCACGCGTAGCTGGCGATGCCGCTAAAGGTGTACCAAATCTATTCTCCTTAGAATGTTGGGGCGGTGCAACATTTGACGTATCCTATCGCTTCTTGCACGAAGATCCATGGGAACGTTTGCGCATGTTCCGTAAAGAAGTGCCTAATACATTGCTTCAAATGTTGATTCGCGGTGCTAATGCCGTTGGTTATACATCCTATCCTGATAATGTAGTTCGTAATTTCATTCAATTGTCCGCTAAAAATGGTATCGACGTATTCCGCGTATTTGATAGCTTGAATAGCCTTGACAATATGAAGGTTGCCATCGATGAAGTTCGCAATCAAAATAAGATTGCTGAAGTTGCATTGTGCTACACAGGCGATATCCTCGACAGCAATCGTCCTAAATACAATCTTGATTACTATGTAAAAATGGCAAAAGAATTGCAAAATGCGGGTGCTAATATTATCGCTATTAAAGATATGGCTGGTTTGTTGAAACCTCAAGCTGCATACAACTTAGTATCCGCTTTGAAAGACGCTGTAACAGTACCAATTCATTTGCATTCTCATGAAGGTTCTGGCAATACGATTTATTCTTATGGACGTGCTGTAGATGCTGGTGTTGACGTAATCGACTTAGCATATTCTGCATTTGCTAATGGTACTAGCCAACCAAGCATGAATTCTATGTATTACGCTTTAGCTGGTACTGAACGTCAACCACAAATGAATATTGACTACATGGAAGAAATGTCTCATTACTTCGGTAGTATTCGTCCTTACTACAGAGGCGTTGATAAAGCTGAAAAATATCCAAATACAGAAGTATACCAACATGAAATGCCAGGCGGCCAATATTCCAACTTGCAACAACAAGCTAAAATGGTTGGACTTGGTGATCGTTGGACAGACATTAAAAAAGTATATCACCAAGTTAATATGATGTTTGGTGATATCATCAAGGTAACACCTTCTTCTAAAGTCGTTGGTGATATGACATTGTACATGGTACAAAATAATTTGACTGAAAAAGATATCTATGAAAAAGGTGATACTCTTGATTTCCCTCAATCAGTAGTAGAATTCTTCGAAGGTCGTCTAGGTACACCATATCAAGGGTTCCCTGAAGAACTTCAAAAAATCATCTTGAAAGGTGCTCGCCCTATTACTGTTCGTCCTGGTGCTGTATTACCTCCAACTGATTTCGAACATGTTCGTAATGAATTAAGCGAAATGGGTGCTAATACTACTGATGAAGATGTAAGTGCATACTGCTTGTATCCTAAAGTATTTAAAGACTACACTAAATTTACTAAAGACTTTGGTAATGTATCTGTACTAGATACACCAACATTCTTCTTTGGTATGAAACGTGGTGAAGAAATTCAAGTTACTATTGAAAAAGGTAAAACATTAATTATCAAGATGAATGGTGTATCCGATCCTGATGAAGATGGTAATCGCATCGTTCTCTTTGAATTCAATGGCCAACCACGTTCTATTAAAGTTCATGATAAACATGCTAAAACAACTGGCGTTGTTCGTCGTAAAGTAAATGAATCTAACCCTGGTGAAATCGGTGCTACGTTGTCTGGTTCTGTTGTTAAGATTCTAGTTAAGAAAGGTCAATCCGTAACTAAAGGTGAACCATTAATCGTAACAGAAGCTATGAAGATGGAAACAACAATTACAGCTCCTATCGGTGGTATCGTTGAAGAAATCCTTGTTCGTGAAGGCAGCCGTATCGAATCCGGTGATTGCTTGTTACACATTGAAGATGCTATTAAACGTTAATTTCATACGATTTAGCACGTAAGTGCATAAAAAAGTCCCCCATATAATACTCTTTTGTATTATATGGGGGACTTTTCCTACTAAATATGGTACTATATAAGGTATAAGAAAATAGGCGTATTGTGCCTTTTTCATGATTACTGACTGATTAGAAAAGGAGTATTAGCTAATGAGATGTCCTTATTGCCAACATACAGACACGAAGGTAACAGACTCAAGAACGACAGATGAAGGAAATAGTATCCGTCGTCGTCGGGAGTGTATTAATTGTGGACGCCGCTTTACTACTTATGAAATCATCGAAGAAGTACCACTCATGGTAGCAAAGAAGAATGGTCGCCGTGAATTATTTGACCGTGGTAAATTGTTAAATGGCTTGTTACGTTCTTGTGACAAACGAACAGTGCCTATGTCCGTTATGGAAGAAGTAGTCAATAATGTAGAGCGAGACATTCGCAATGAAGTAAATCAAGAGATTTCTACAGATCGTATTGGTGAACTTGTATTACAACAATTAAAAGATATTGACCAAGTTGCCTATGTACGTTTTGCTTCAGTATATCGCAAGTTTGATAATATTGACAGCTTTATGGCTGAACTTAAAGCATTAAAAAAATTAGATGCTAAAAAAGCAAAGAAATAGCGTGAATATATGATTGATTTACATTGTGATACGATAATGCAATTAATCGACCACCCTCATGATGGTGATTTATTTTCTAATAACTGGAAAATTGATATTGAGCGCCTTATCAAAGGGCATAGTCGATTGCAGGATTTTGCATTATTTGTAGACTTAGAAGAACAAGACGATTCGTATGGTAGATATGAATCTATGCGCCAATTGTTCGATAGTCAGATACAAAAATATAGCGATTATATCAGTCATGTGCGTTCTTATGATGATATTACAACGTGTTATGAAAATCATAAAGTAGCTGCTTTATTATCCATTGAAGAGGGGGGCGTTCTTGGAGGCGATTTAGCTAAGTTAGACAAGGCTTACGCTGATGGTGTTCGACTTATTACATTGACCTGGAACTATCCTAATGAATTGGGGGAACCTAATACTGGAGATTCTCATAAGAAATTGACAGAAACAGGCATTGCATTTGTAGAACGGATGCAAGAATTAGGCATGATTGTTGATTGTTCTCATCTTAATGATGGGGGAACAGAACAATTAGGCGATATTCTTGATGTGCCTTTTATTGCATCTCATTCTAATGCGCGAGAAGTGACAGCTCATCGTCGTAATTTGCCGGACCACTTGATTCGTTTAATTGGCGAAAAGGGTGGCGTTATAGGTTTGAACTTTGCTCAATCCTTCTTAGGGACTTCACCTATCAGTCGCATCGATGATATTGTGAAGCACGGATTGTATATCATCAATAAGGGCGGTGAAGATGTAATCGCTCTAGGCACTGATTTTGATGGTATCAAGCCAAATACAGAAATTGAGGATATTTCAGATATGCATCGTTTGTATGATGCATTTCGAGGCGCCGGGCTTTCAGAAGAACAAACGGAAAAACTATTTTGGAAAAACGCGGATCGCCTACTAAAGGAGATTTTATAATGACAGATATAAATCCAATCATTGCGGATCGATTTACAGACCATCTTGATGTGTTTAGTAAAACAATGGATCAGATGGATGTTATTCAAGAAATTGCTAACCGCTGTATTGTGGCTTTGAATAGTGGCAATAAAATTTTATTCTGTGGTAATGGTGGTTCCGCTGCGGATTCTCAACATCTTGCAGCAGAACTTATTGGACGTTTTAAAAAAGAACGCCGCTCTCTTGCATCCATTGCGCTTACCACAGATACATCTATTTTGACAGCTGTTGCCAATGATTATGACTATGATGCAGTGTTTGCGCGACAAGTTGAAGGCTTAGGCCGTTCTGGGGATGTACTTATCGGTATTTCTACATCGGGTAATTCAAAAAATGTTGTGAAAGCCGTGGAAATGGCACGAAATACAGGTATGCACACGATTGCTTTCACTGGTGAAGGTGGCGGTAAATTGGCAGAATTATGCGATCTTACACTAGCTATTCCAAGTACTGTTACAGCGCGTATTCAAGAAATGCACATTTTAGCTGGTCATATCATTTGCGAACTTATTGAAGAAGATTATTAATCGAGATAGGGAAGAAATCACAGATTTCTTGAAAGGGGACCTATGATTACAAAAACAGTAAATGAGTTTTTGACAAATTCATTACCGAACCTAAACATTGCAGTTATCGGTGATGTTATGGTGGATCGTTATGTATTTGGCGATGTGAGTCGTATTTCACCAGAGGCTCCTGTGCCGGTCAATCGCGTATCCTCTGTGAAAGAAGTACTTGGCGGGGCAGGTAACGTAGCGTCTAACTTAGCTAATCTCGATTGCCATGTCTATTTAGGAGCCGTAGCTGGTGTCGATGACCATGGTAGAGTGCTCGATAACTTATTGGCCGCTGATCATATTGATACATCTGGTCTCATTCATGATGAAAGTCGGTCTACGATTACTAAAATGCGTATTTTAGGTGACCGTCAACAAATGATGCGCCTCGATTTTGAAACGATTACACCTATTACAGCTGCTGAAGAAGAACAATTAATCAGTTGGCTAGAAGAACTTTGTCAACGTGGATTACAAGGCATCGTCATATCCGATTATGGAAAAGGCGTATGCACACCGACATTGTTGCAACATGTATTCAAGTTGGCGAACACGTATCAAGTACAGACCATCGTAGATCCTAAGGGTGCTGATTGGTCCAAATATGATGGTGCTACATGTATTACACCGAATGTAAAAGAATTGGGTGAATCCTTAGGTCGTGTGATTCCGAATGATGATACCTCAGTTATTGAGGCTGCTAAGGAAGTACTTAATAAGGTTAATATTAAATATATTATCGGTACTCGTTCCGCTAAGGGTATTACCGTTGTGGCTAAGGATGGTAGAACTTGGCATAATCCAGCAACACAACAGGATGTATTCGATGTGAGTGGCGCTGGTGATACGGTCGTAGCTATGATGATTTCATGCTTAGCCAGTGGTTTATCTATGCGTTTAGCCCTACATATCGCCAATGGCGCTGCTGGCATTGTCGTATCTAAGGTGGGAACATATCCAATTCATCGCCAAGAATTGATTGAGTTATGGCGCTCTGTACGACAATTGACAACATCTAGCCCATTATATACAAAAGAAGAAATGAAGGCGTTAATCGATAAATGGCAAAGCATGGACGAAACCGTCGTATTTACAAATGGTTGCTTTGATATTCTGCATCGAGGACACATTACGTATCTACAAGAGGCGGCACAACTTGGGGCTCACCTCATTATTGGACTTAACTCTGATGCATCTGTTAGACGTTTAAAAGGTGAAACAAGACCTATTGTATTCGAAGAGGATAGAGCGGCCTTATTAAGTGCCTTACAATGTGTAGATGGTGTTGTCCTTTTTGAGGAGGATACACCTGCCGAATTATTAGCGTACTTACGTCCTAATATTCTTGTTAAGGGCGGCGATTATAAAAAAGAGGATATCGTTGGTAGAGAATCTGTAGATGAAGTAGAGGTACTTTCATTTAAAGAAGGATACTCCACATCGGATATCGTAAAGAAAATAGCTATGATGGCTAAGGAGGGGAAATTATGATTATTGTAACTGGTGGTGCCGGTTTTATTGGTAGTAATATTGTGAAAGCCTTAAACGAACGCGGTCGCAATGATATTCTAATCGTTGATGATTTAACAGATGGTCGTAAAATTCGCAATCTCCAAAATTTAGATTATTTAGATTACATTGACTGTGATGATTTTGATGCTGCCATTGCAGACGGTACATTCAATGTAGGTCCTATTGAAGTCATTTTCCATGAAGGTGCATGTGCAGATACGATGGAATACAATGGAAAATATATGATGAAGAACAACTACGAAGGTTCCAAAAATCTATTCCACTATTGCCAAGATCGTGCTATTCCATTTATCTATGCATCCTCTGCATCTACGTATGGCAATGGTACAAATGGCTTTGTTGAAAAGCCAGAAGCAGAAGAAGCGTTGAATCCGTATGCATATTCTAAGCTATTATTTGACCGCTATGTACGTAAATTTGAAGGCGAATATACAGCGCAAGTGGTAGGTTTGCGTTATTTCAATGTATTTGGTCCTAATGAAGCACATAAGGATAAAATGGCATCTCTTGTACGCCAAATGTTCTATAAGAACCAAGAAACAGGGGTTATCAATTTGTTTGAAGGCACAGATGGCTATGAAAATGGTGGTCAAACACGTGATTTCATCTATGTCAAAGACGTGGTAAATGTAAACTTCTATTTCTGGGAACATCCTGAAATTTCTGGTACATTCAACTGCGGTACAGGTCACGCACATAGCTTCAATGAATTCATGCAAGCTGTTATTGACTATAATGGTAAAGGTCGCATTGAATACATTCCGTTCCCAGAAGTGTTGATTGGTAAATACCAAAGCTTTACCGAAGCAGACACAACTAAATTGATGGCTGCTGGCTATGATAAAGGCTTTACACCATTAGCTGATGCCGTAAAAGAATATTGTGAATTATTAGATAATAACGAAGGTTACTTGCGTTAATTTGTTGTGACAGATTAATGTCAATTCTTTGATAATTGTAAAGGATGTAGTATGAGAAAGGTGTTATTCCTCGATAGAGATGGGGTTATCAACAAGGATGTTTCCTATCTCTATAAGATAGCGGATCTACAGTGGGTTGATGGTGCAAAAGAAGCATTGAAATTAGCCCATGATTCTGGTTATGAACTTATAGTCGTAACAAACCAAAGTGGTGTGGCACGAGGTTATTATAAGGAAACCGATGTACAAATCCTACATGATTATATGGGGAATGAACTGTTTAAAGCGGGTGCACCTATTTTACATTTCTATTATTGCCCACATCACAAGGATGGCACTGTAGGACGCTATGCTGTCGATTGTAATTGTCGTAAACCAAAGCCTGGTATGATTTTGCAAGCTATCAAGGATTTTGATGTTGATGTAGAACATAGCTTTCTCATCGGTGATAGTCAACGTGATGTAGATGCTGCTGAGGCTGCAGGGGTAAAGGGATATCTGTTTACAGAATCCAATCTATTACATTTCATGAAAAAGATTTTAAAGCATTAATTTTTGGATGAACCACATTTGTGTGTATTCTTCGTTCATAGAGGGGTTATTATGAAGGACTATTCCAATATACTCATTATAAAAATGAGTTCCTTAGGTGATGTCATTCACGCATTGCCAACATTATATGCATTGCGCCAAAATTTGCCGCACGCAAAAATTACCTGGGCCATACATGAACAATTTGCGAGCCTCTTGCCAGGTACCCCTTGGGTGGACGAAGTAATTGTCATCGATAAGAAACAATTAAAATCGCCGTCTTATTTATGGAATCTTCGTAAAGAACTACATAGTCATCATTTCGATATGACCTTAGATTTACAATGTATCGCCAAAAGTGCCATTGTATCTCTACTATCGGGTTCTCCTGAGAAATATGGCTATTGGGAACTTCGCGAGGGCAGTCAATTAGTTAATAAAGCTCTAGTAGGAGCTCATAAATATGATCACGTTATTGAGCGCTATCTCGATACGGTACGTGCCTTAGGTGGCGAAGTGGATGGCGTGGAATTCCCAATGCCTCATGACCATGCAGCAGAAGGGATGATTCGCAACCGGCTGTCCGAACTAGGTGTAACCGATGATTATGTTGTCGTTGTACCTGGTGCGCGATGGATTGTTAAGGAATGGCCGTTATTAAATTTTGGTGAATTATGTATTCGCCTTTGTGAAAGTGGTAAAAAGGTGGTCATTGCAGGTTCGCCTGATGATAGTGAAAAAGGTCAATTTATAGAAAACTATGTGAAGAGCGATAATCTCATTAATTTAGTTGGTCAAACGACCATGGCTGAGTTAATCGAGTTGATTCGTCACTGCCATATTTTCATCAGCGCTGATACGGGGCCTTTACATATTGCCAATGCATTAAAGAAACCATTAATCGCGTTGTTTGGTACGACATCACCGCATAGAACGGGCCCGTATGGGGGCAGTCATGTGCATCTTATTATTTCCCCTACATCTAAGGCTACACCTGAACATCCGCTAGTAGATGATCCCGACTGTATGGCACAAATTCCAGTAGATGCGGTATGGGATGTGTATTCTGAAATGTTGAGAAAGGATTTATGATGGAACTTGATTATAAACGTATTGTCGTAACCTTTCTCATGCATTTAGGTGATGTAGTATTAACGACTCCATTTCTAGAGGTGTTGCGTAAAGCAGCACCTCATAGTCATATCACCTATGTGATTGATGAAAAGTTACAAGATGTGATGAAATACAATCCTTATATCGATGATTTGATTACGGTCGATAAAAAAGGACGTCATAATAGCATTAAAGGGTTAAATGAAATCGCTCGTCGCATTAACGACCAAGGTCGTCCAGATATCGTTATCAACCTGCATCCTAATGAACGTACATCATATTTGGCATGGAAAATTCATGGTAAGGTAACGACAGGGATGAGTCATTTCCTATTTAGACCATTTATGACGAAATATACCCGTCTTGATCGCAAGACACGTCATGCTGCTGATATGTACATTAACGTATTAGAGCAATTAGGCGTCACCGACGTAGCTAATCACGGATTACATATCGAGACTAGTAAGGAATGGAATGACGAGGTATTCCGTTTTTATAAAAGCCAAGGCGTTATGCCTCGTGATAAGATTATTGGTTTTAATATTGGCAGTGCAGTGCCTGAAAAACGATGGCCCGCAGAGCGTTTTGCGGATGTAGCCGATTATTTTGACAATAAAGGGTATAAAACTGTATTCTTTGGGGGTCCCATGGATTTGGACATGGTAAAACCTGTTGTAGAACAGATGAAGACGTCGCCAATCGTGGCTACAGGTGCTTTTAAATTGGGCCCTTTAGCTGCGGCCATGAAATGGTGTGACTTGCTGATTACGAATGATTCTGGACCTATGCACGTAGCCATTAGTCAGGGTGTTCCTATCGTAGCCCTTTATGGACCGTCTAATCCATTTTTCTATGGTCCGTACCAAGCAAAATCTATTGTACTTGAGTCGATGGACCATTATGAAATTGGTAAAAGCATGAAACAGGTTATTAAAGAAGGTAAGTACAAAGGTATTTCTGTTATTACCGAAGAACAAGTGATTAAGGCAGCTGAAACATTACTGCAGGAATCGTAAGTTATGGATTATATTATTTTTGATTTAGAGTGGAATCAACCATATAGCAACGACATTAGCTTTATGAAACGAGCACGGATGCCGTTGACCGGTGAAATCATTCAAATCGGAGCTATTAAGCTCAATGAGAATTTAGAGATTGTGGATTCGTTCACAATGTATGTAAAACCTAAATATTTACCACATATGCATAAGCATGTAAAGGCCCTTACAGGAATCACCAATCAAGATTTGAATCGCGGTGTCCCATTTAGAGTGGCCTACAGTCATTTTCAACAATGGTGTGGCAAGGATTATATGCTCCTATCTTGGGGGGCTGACGATATTCTTATATTGCGAGAAAATTTATTGCTCCATAAATTAAAGAGTATTGACTATGATTCTTGGGCGGATGCACAGATGCTATACAGCTATCAACGATATGGCACGACACAACAGTACTCCGTAGCTCATGCTATGGAGGATTTACATATATCATCTGAAGAATTATCTGCTCATAATGCACTTCACGATGCTATATTTACGGCACATATCTGCCAAAAGCTAGATTTGCCAACAGCATTATTGCATTATGATTCCATACGGAAAGAGGCGCCAAATCCATTTTTATATCCACCGGGTTTGACCTTCTTTATGTACGATAACTTTCAGGAAAAGAAACGTATCGTATATGATAGACGAGTGCGATTATCCTTTTGTCCCTATTGCCAAAGTCGGTTGGAAACGACACGTCCTGAGCGGATACAAGGAGATAAGCATTTATCTATAGGCGTTTGTCCGAAACACGGAGCATTTGCCATTCAGTTAAAGGTAGGAAAATATACGATTAAGTCGGGAATTACCAAGTTTTATGTAACAAAGGTATTGAGTCATAGTACTGATGAAATCGATAAACTATATAGAGAAAAATCGGAAATTAACCGAGAGAAAGAGCGGCTCTACTATGAGCGCCGTCAAAAAGAATTATTAGAAAAATCAAAAGCATAACACACGATATACTGTGCTGTATGCTTATATAGAAAGGGATGAAATTATGGAACGTAAATATGCTTGGCATAATTATGACGAACAAACATTACAAGACGTGATGTCATTAGGTGACTCTTATCGTACATTTTTGGATAATGGTAAAACAGAACGCGAATGTGTCATTCAATCTGTAGAAGCTGCCAAAAAAGCTGGCTATGTTGATTTAAAATACTTGATTAAATCTAACACGCCAATTAAAGCGGGCGATAAGATTTACTATACTCATATGGATAAATCTATTGCGCTATTTAATATCGGTACCGATGATTTAGACCTTGGTATGAATATCCTTGGTGCTCATATCGATTCTCCGCGCATTGACGTAAAACAAAATCCTCAATATGAAGATAGCAATTTGGTGTTTTGGGATACACACTACTATGGCGGTATAAAAAAATACCACTGGGTAGCTATGCCGCTTGCCATTCATGGGGTTGTAGTAAAAACAGATGGTACACGCATCAACATTAATATTGGTGATACAGAATCTGATCCTGTATTCTGCATTACAGATTTATTGCCTCACTTAGGACAAGAACAAATGCAAAAGAATGCAGCCAAGGTGATTGAAGGTGAGGCTCTTGATCTTCTCATCGGTAGTCGTCCTGTTAAAGATGAAGAAAAAGAAGGGGTTACTAAATTTATTAATAACCTTCTTGAAAAAGAATATGGATTTGTAGAACGCGATTTATTATCTGCTGAACTTGAAATTGTACCAGCTGGTAAGGCGCGCGATATGGGCTTTGATCGCTCCATGGTATTAGCATACGGCCAAGATGACCGTGTCTGTGCGTATACATCCTTGGTGGCTATGCTCGAAGTTGATAAGGTAAAACGTACGACTTGCTGTTTATTGGTAGATAAAGAAGAAATTGGTTCCGTTGGTGCTACAGGCATGCAATCCAAATTCTTTGAAAATGCGGTAGCAGAAATCTTAACATTGATGGGTAAACCTAATTCGGTAAATGTGCGCCGTACATTGGAAAATTCTCGTATGCTATCCTCTGATGTTAGTGCTGGATATGATCCATTGTATGCATCTGCTTTTGAAAAGAAAAATGCTTCTTACCTCGGTATGGGCGTCGTATTTAATAAATTTACCGGTTCTCGTGGTAAATCTGGTTCCAACGATGCTAATGCAGAATATATGGGCTTTATCCGCCGTGTAATGGAATCTAATAACGTAGCATACCAAACGGCTGAACTCGGCAAGGTTGACCTTGGCGGTGGTGGCACCATTGCGTATATCATGGCCTTATATGGTATGAATGTAATCGACTGCGGCGTTGCTGTTCTTAGCATGCATGCACCATGGGAGGTTACATCTAAGGCCGATATTTATGAAGCAAAACGTTGTTACGTAGCATTTTTGAATGCAGATGATGAAACAATCTAGTATGATGGGGCTTTCACCATTGGTGAAAGCCCATGTTATGTGAGGTATAGGATGAAACAAACGGAATTAGGAGCTGCTATCGAGGCGGCGAAGGGAGAGGCAACAGAGGTTAAGACCGTAAAGGTCGATATTTTTGATATTCCTGAAACAAAGGCAAAAGAATATATCGCTACCCGCGAAGAGGTGGCTAAAGCTGCTATGGAGGTCATGAAACCATATTGTGTGACTGTTAAACGGGAAACCTTAGATGAAGATGAAGGGGAAGCCGTTGTGGGCTATTATGTAACGGGAGAAATTTTAATGTGTGTCATCCTTGACCCATTTGAAGTGCCCGTAATGAAGGTGGCCCTCGATAAGGGGACACTAAAAGAATACATTCTAGCAGCCAATGAATTGACAGAGGATATGCTAGCTTCTCTAGATAAATAATAAATCTGTTAGAATACAATATGTGCTCTACATAAGGACAAATGTAAAATACTTTAGTCTGATACATTGATGTAGTGCACAAAGTTGTTTATAATAGAAGTATTATTATTTCGAATATAGGAAGGAAGACCCAATGAACTTGAAAAAAGGCATTGCCCTCGCGCTCACGGCGGCAGCATTGATGGCTTTCACAGGCTGTGGCACAAATGAAACTACATCTAATGGAGAATATAAGGTTGGTGTTGTACAACTCGTAGAACATCCAGCACTAGATGCGGCAAATAAAGGTTTTGTTGATGCTCTTAAGGAAAAGGGCTTATCTGATAAAATTACCTTTGATCAACAAAACGCACAAGCTGACCAATCTAATTTGAATAGTATTGCACAGCGTTTTGTATCTGATCGTAAAAATTTGATTTTAGCAATTGCTACGCCAGCGGCTCAATCCATGGCGAATGCAACTCATGATATTCCAATCTTGGGTACAGCTATTACTGATTACGAAGCTGCTAAACTTGTTAAATCTAATGAACATCCAGGTGGTAATGTATCCGGTACATCTGATATGAACCCTGTAGAACAACAAGTAGATTTAATTTTAAAAGTATTGCCAAATGCTAAAACAATCGGTACGATTTATAGCTCTAGCGAAGTAAATTCTCAAATTCAAGTTGAAAAGATGAAAGCTTACGCAGCGACAAAGGGCATTAAGGTTGAAGAGGTTACTGTTTCCAATGTAAACGATATTCAACAAGCGGCACAAAACCTTGTATCTCAACGTGTTGATGCCATTTATGTACCAACAGATAATGTGGTAGCATCTGCTATGAGCAATCTTGTAGCGATTACCGACCCTGCAAAAATTCCTGTATTCGGCGGTGAAGATAACCACGTAAAAGGCGGTGCGGTTATGTCCTTATCTGTAGACTACTACAAACTTGGTTACCAAACTGGCTTGATGGCGGCTAAGGTGCTAACTGGTGAAGCTAAAGTCGAAGATATGCCGATTGAAATGCAAAAAGAATTCAAATTAGTTGTAAATAAAGATAAATTACAAAAATTGGGCATCACCTTACCAGAGGATTTGATGAACAAAGCAACTATGATTTAATACTTAACTGGTAAGGAGTTACACATGAACTGGAAAAAAGGTATTGCAGTGGCACTTAGTGCCATCACTGTTATGGCAATGGTAGCTGGTTGTGGTTCCAATACTACTACTACTAGTGACCAAAAGAAAATTGGCGTTATTCAATTAGTAGAACATCCATCCCTTGATGCTGCTAATAAAGGCTTTGTAGATGGTCTTGCATCTAAAGGTTTTAAAGATGGGGAAAACATTAAAATAGACCAACAAAATGCACAAGCTGACCAATCTAATTTGAATAGTATTGCACAACGTTTCGTATCTGATAAAAAGGATTTAGTATTAGCAATCGCAACACCAGCGGCTCAAACGATGGCAAATGCATCTCATGATATGCCAATCTTAGGTACAGCTATTACAGACTATGTAACCGCTAAACTCGTTCAATCCAATGAACACCCAGGTGGCAATGTAACTGGTACATCCGATATGACACCTGTTGAAAAAGAGGTAGATCTTATCATCGCATTAGTGCCAAATGTAAAACGCATTGGTGCGATTTACACATCCTCTGAAATCAACTCCCAATTACAAGTTGAAAAAATGAAAGCCTATGCTGCTACAAAAGGTATTACAGTTGTAGAAGCTACAGTTTCCAACGTAAATGATATTCAACAAGCAGCAACAAATCTTGTAAATCAAGATGTACAAGCTATTTATACACCAACAGATAATGTATTAGCATCTGCTATGGCTAACTTAGCACAAATTACAGATGCTGCTAAAATTCCAGTATTTGCAGCTGATGAAGGCATGACAATGACTGGTGGTGTAGCGACATATTCTGTAGATTATTATAAATTGGGTTATCAAACAGGTTTGATGGCAGCTAAAGTTCTTTCTGGCGAAGCAAAAGTTAGCGATATGGCCATCGAAACACAAAAGGATATTAAATTAACTGTCAACGAAGAACGTGCTAAAAAATTAGGTATTACAATTCCTGATGCACTTCGTAAAGATATGAAATAAAAGAGGAGATTTTGATGTTAGATTTAGTGGTAGGCACCATAACAACAGGCCTTTTGTGGTCCTTGTTAGCGGTCGGTGTATTCATTACCTTCCGCGTTCTTGATGTGGCCGACTTGACTGTTGAAGGGACATTCCCAATGGGGGCGGCCATTTCCGCCATCTTGATTACAACTGGTATGAACCCAATTCTTTCTATCTTGATTGCTGGCGTAGGTGGCATGGCTGCCGGTGCTGTAACAGGTTGGATCCATACAAAATTAAAGATTCCTGCATTGTTAGCTGGTATCTTAACGATGATTGCTTTATATTCCATTAACCTTCATATTATGGGGAAAGCCAACGTATCCTTACTTCGCATGGATACAATTTATACAATTATTGGTAGCGTGCTTCATACACCAAATATGTGGTCTGCTGCCATTGTTGGTGTTATCGTAGCCGTTGTTGTATGTTTATTACTATTCTGGTTCTTCGGTACTGAAATTGGTACCGCATTACGTGCAACAGGCGTTAACCCTCAAATGATTCGCGCCCAAGGCGTGAACACAGATAATATGATCGTTCTTGGTCTATTGATTTCCAACGGTTTCGTTGGTATGTCCGGTGCGCTTATCGGTCAATTCCAAGGCTTTGCCGACGTAGGCATGGGTATTGGTACCATCGTAATCGGCTTGGCATCCGTTATTATCGGTGAGGTTGTATTCGGTACAAAATCCTTTGTTCGTAGCCTCATTGCTGTAGTACTTGGTTCCATCGTATATCGTATCGTTATCGCTGCCGTACTCTACATGGGTATGCCACCAAACGATTTAAAATTATTCACTGCAATTCTCGTTGCCATCGCGCTTTCTTTGCCTACATTGAAAGCCAAATGGTTAGCTCGTTAAGGAGGACACTATGTTAGAAGTAAAAAATATGGTAAAGACCTTCTTTAAGGGCACAATTAATGAAAAAACTGCACTACAAGGCATCGACCTTCGTTTAGAAGAAGGCGATTTCTGTACCGTAATCGGTGGTAATGGTGCTGGTAAAAGTACATTGCTAAACTCCATCGCTGGTGTATTTCCTGTCGATGAAGGCAGTATTACTATCAATAATATTGATGTAACAAAAATGCCAGAATACAAACGTGCTAAATACATCGGCCGTGTATTCCAAGATCCTATGGTTGGTACAGCAGGCAATATGCAAATCGAAGAAAACTTGATCCTTGCGATGCGCCGTGGCAAAAACTTAGGTCTTAAATGGGCTTTTAAAGATAGTGAACAAGCATTCTTTAAAGAACGCCTTGCACTATTAGGTCTAGGCCTTGAAGACCGTCTATCTGCACGGATGGGCCTATTATCTGGTGGTCAACGTCAATCTATTACATTGCTTATGGCTACTATGCTTCGTCCTGATTTATTACTCTTGGACGAACATACAGCAGCACTTGATCCTAAGACAGCTGAAAATGTATTACAATTAACAGATAAACTTGTTTCAGAACATAATCTAACAACCCTTATGATTACGCACAACATGCGTGATGCATTGCGCTTTGGTAATCGTCTTATCATGATGGACGCTGGTCGTATCATCTATGATGTAAAAGGGGAAGAAAAGAAAAAATTAACAGTTGCTGATTTGTTACAAAAATTTGAAGTAGCTGGAGAAGGTGCGTTAAGCGATCGTATGATGCTCGGTTCAAAATAAGTACCTAAATAATATGGTTTAAAAAAGAGGGGATATTATCCTCTCTTTTTTCATGAAAACCTTTACACTATGGGGATTATACTGTATACTTAACTAAGTCATAAGACATATCGTAAGCGAAGTATTCGAATCTCCAACGGTTACTTAAGCTTATCGGGATTATTATTTTTTTAGGAGGTAACATTAATGTTAACTACAGAAGCTAAATTAGCAGTAATTAAAGAATACGCTACTCATGAAGGTGACACTGGTTCTCCAGAAGTACAAGTTGCGATTTTGACAAGCCGCATCACATACTTAACTGAACATTTGAAAGAACACAAAAAAGATCATCATTCCCGTCGTGGTTTGTTGAAATTGGTTGGTCAACGCCGTAACATGCTTGACTACCTTCGTCGTAAAGATATCGAACGTTACCGTTCCCTTATCGAACGTCTTGGTCTTCGTAAATAATACAATTAGCCGTCCATTTGGACGGCTTTTTTATTTTATTTCCTTGTGTTATAATGAATTTAGGCAAAGGGAAACAACTGCCGATAATCTATTGTGGAAACACAGAAAAAAGGACAGAGCGGCGACTCTGTCCTTTTTATTGTGCTAGTTGCTATTTAAATCTACTATCTAGCCACTTGATGATGTAATGGCAAGTTACACCACCTATGATAGTGATTATAAGGGAAACAACATAATCCACTATAGAAACACCTCCTTTCTGTTGCCAGAATAGGAGTTAGCAACAATTAAAGTATATCATATGGATAGAAAAAATAGCCTAATTTAATTAGATGATATATAATAATAAGGTATACGTATAAGAAGATTTTTAGGAGGAATAGGAATGGAACAATTCCAAATGGACCTAGCTGGTCGTACACTTACGATAGAGACTGGGGAACTTGCAAAACAAGCTGGCGGTGCCGTAATGGTTGGTTATGGCGATACACGCGTACTCGTTACCGCTACAGGTTCTAAAGAGGCGAAGGATATCGATTTCTTCCCACTCACAGTAGATTATGAAGAAAAAATGTATGCTATTGGTCGTTTACCAGGTGGCTTTATTAAACGTGAAGCACGTCCACCTGAATCTGCTATCTTGAATAGCCGTTTGATTGACCGTCCTATTCGTCCACTATTTGATAAAGGTGTACGTAATGAAGTACACGTAGTAGCAACCGTTATGTCCGTAGACCAAGACTGTGATCCTGCCATCTGTGGTATGATTGGTGCATCTGCAGCATTATCTATTTCCGATATTCCATGGGCTGGCCCAATTGCGGGCGTTCGCATGGGTCGTGTAAATGGTGAATTTGTTGTAAACCCAACAAAAGCACAATTAGAAGAAACTGACCTTAATATCGTAGTAGCTGGAACAAAAGACGCTATCCTCATGGTTGAAGGTGGCGCTCAAGAAGTTCCAGAAGAAACCATTCTTGAAGTTATCATGGCTGCTCACGAAGAAATTAAGAAAATCGTTGCATTCCAAGAAGATGTAAAAGCTAAAGTAGGCAAGGAAAAACGCGTATTTGAAAGCAAAGACGTACCTGCTGAAATCGCTGATGCAGTTCGCTCATATGGTCACGATAAACTTGATGCAGCCGTTCGTTGTGCAGATAAACAACAACGCGATGCACAAGAAACTGAAGTACGTGAAGACGTATTAGCACACTTTGCAGACATCTACCCAGATAACTTAGCTGATGTAAATAAAGCATTCGATGCTATGACGAAGGAAATTGTTCGTCATATGATCACTGTTGAAAAAATCCGTCCAGATGGCCGTAAACTTGATGAAGTTCGTCCAATCTCTTGTCGTACAGGCGTATTGCCTCGTACACATGGTTCCGGTCTATTCACACGTGGTCAAACTCAAGTATTGAACGTAGCTACTGTAGCGCCATTGTCTGAAAAACAAACAATTGATGGTATCGGTTTAGAAACAGAAAAACGCTATATTCACCACTACAATTTCCCATCCTTCTCCGTAGGGGAAACTCGTTCCTCACGTGGTCCTGGACGCCGTGAAATCGGTCATGGTGCTTTGGCAGAACGCGCATTGGTACCTGTAATTCCTAGCGAAGAAGAATTCCCATATGCATTACGCCTAGTATCTGAAGTATTAGAATCTAATGGTTCTAGCTCCATGGCTTCCGTATGTGGTTCTACATTGTCCTTGATGGATGCTGGTGTGCCTATTAAAGCTCCTGTAGCTGGTATTGCTATGGGTCTTGTAACACAAGGTGAACACTACACAATCTTAACAGATATTCAAGGTATGGAAGATGCTCTTGGCGATATGGACTTCAAGGTGGCTGGTACAGCTAAGGGTGTAACTGCCATCCAAATGGATATTAAAATTTCTGGTTTGTCTCGTGAAATTCTTCATGAAGCATTGGAACAAGCTCATAAAGGTCGCATGCATATCATGGGCATTATGTTAGATACCATTGCTGAACCTCGTAAACAAATGTCCCAATACGCTCCACGCATCATTACAATGAAAATCGATCCAGATAAGATTCGTGACGTAATTGGTTCTGGCGGTAAAGTAATCCGTAGCATCATTGACGAAACAGGTGCAAAAATTGACATCGAAGATGATGGTACTGTATTTATCGCTTCTGTAGACCAAGAAGGTGCTGCAAAAGCGCAACAAATCATCGAAAACCTTACTAAAGAGGTTGAAGTAGGTGAAGTATATCTTGGTAAAGTAACTCGCTTGATGGCATTTGGTGCTTTCGTAGAAGTATTACCAGGTAAAGAAGGTCTTGTACACATTTCCAAACTTGCAAAAGAACGCGTTGAAAATGTAGAAGACGTTGTAAATGTAGGCGACGAAATTATGGTTAAGGTTATCGAAATTGATAAACAAGGCCGTATTAACTTGTCCCGTAAAGATTGTTTGAAATAAGAGGTGTTACATGGATATTCGTGGCTTTGAAGTAGTTTCTGCTTTTGAAGAACAAAATATCAATTTACCAACACGTAAAACCACAGAAAGCGCAGGCTATGATATTGAATGCGCTGAAGCTGTTACATTAGAACCAAATCAAGTAGTTCTCGTGCCAACAGGTCTTAAGGCTTTCATGGCATACGACGAATACCTTGCTATCCACATCCGTTCTAGCATGGCTATCAAACGCAAACTAGCTCTTGTGAATAGCACAGGCATTATTGACAGCGATTACTACAATAATGAGGAGAATGAAGGTCATATCATGATCGCCCTCCTAAACTTTGGCAACGAACCTGTTACCCTTGAAAAAGGCGAACGCGTTGCACAAGGCATCTTCTCTAAATACCTTATCACCAACGATGACGACGCAACAGGCGTACGTACAGGTGGTATCGGTAGTACTGGGACTATGTAAACTACATACAATTCTGAACAGAATGGTGAAAGCCGCTCAACTTAGGTTGGGTGGCTTTTTTTGTGTCTTGAATTGTCAAGTCAAATGCAACTCTACTGAATGATAAACCTCGTATGGAGTTTTCCAATTTAAGCATTTGCGCG
>OIFD01000118.1_pt1 | contig 49997 bp, 52 predicted proteins | sample 1582021 | NCBI WGS metagenome assembly OIFD01 (sample SAMN07501059, study PRJEB24779) | human gut metagenome | isolation source: stool | host: human infant | place: USA: Pittsburgh, PA | reverse complement strand
GAGGTTACTGCTTTAGTAGGTGCAAGCGGATGCGGTAAAACAACTATCTTGAAACTTATATCAAGACTTTATGATTACGACGAGGGAGAAATCCTAATCGACGGCAAAGATATAAAAGAAATATCAACAGAATCTCTTTTTGACAAGGTCTCAATAGTTTTCCAAGATGTAGTTCTCTTTAATCAAAGCGTTATGGAAAATATTAGAATCGGAAAGCAAAATGCAAGTGACGAAGAAGTTAAAAGGGCAGCAAAACTTGCAAACTGCACAGATTTTATAGAAAGGATGGATAAGGGTTTCGATACAGTTATTGGTGAGAACGGCGCTGAGCTATCAGGCGGAGAAAGACAAAGGTTATCAATAGCCAGAGCCTTCTTAAAAGATGCGCCGATATTGATTTTAGATGAGATAGCAGCAAGCCTTGATGTTGACAACGAGAAAAAGATTCAAGAGTCTTTAAATAATTTAGTTAAAGATAAAACTGTTGTCATCATTTCACACAGAATGAAATCCATAGAAAATGCAGACAAGATAGTAGTTCTTAAAAACGGAAAAGTAGAAAGTGAAGGCAAACATGAAGAGCTTTTACAAAAATCAAAAGTTTACAAGAATTTAATAGAAAAAACAAAAATGGCAGAAGAATTTATTTATTGAGGGGATTAAAAATGAAACAAAACATGAAAGAACAGTTGTTAACCAAGAAGCCATTGTCTTTGATGTTTCAACTATCTATACCAGCAGTAATTGGGATGGTAGTTATAGGACTATATCCACTTATGGATGGAATATTTGCTGGACAAATAATTGGTGAGAATGCTATGGCGGCCTGCTCAATAGCTATGCCACTTACATTTTTTAATAATGGGATTGCAACGCTTATAGGGATAGGTTCGGCATCAATTTTATCAAGATCCATGGGAAAGGGTGATAAAGATACTATAGACAAACTTATGGGAAATCTTATCTATTGGGTTATCTTTTTTTCAACGATTATAACAATAGGAGGAATACTTCTAGGACCATATTTTTTAGATTTAGTTGGAGCAACAGGAGAAATAAAGGCATTAGGAATAAGGTATTTAAGAGTAATATTTATAGGTTCAATATTTGTAAACTTTACCCAGTCAGCTAATATGGTAATGCGTGGTGAAGGTCTTATGAAAAGAGCAATGATTATTATGGGACTTGGTGCCTTTATCAATATAGCTCTTGATCCAATACTAATGATATTAATGGGTGATTATGCCATTGAGGGAGCAGCTATAGCCACTGTAACAGCACAAATAATTCAAGCTGTCATTACTCTTTATTATTTTAAAAATAAAAGTGAAAATGTAAAAATAGGGAAAATAAAAAAAGAAAAAAATATATCAAAGGAAATGTTTGGAGTAGGAGTATCAGCTATGATCATGCAAGTATTTTTCATGGTTCAGCAAACATTGCTTTATAGACAAGCTTTTAGATATGGAGGAGATCCAAATGCAATATTAATGTCAGCAACTTTGAGATTTTATGGATTTTCATTTATACCAATTTGGGGAATGAGTCAGGGGTTACAGCCGATTATTGGTACAAACTTTGGAGCAAAACAATACGATAGAGTAAAGGAAACTATGAAGATATTTTCTATAGGAGGAACAGTACTTGCAGCAATTTTTTGGTTACCAGCACAAGTATTTTCAAAACAGTTACTTGGTTTATTTAAAGTAAGTCAGGATATAATTTCAAGTGGAGTTAATAATTTCAGAATATTCTATTCAGTATTTATTCTTTATGGAATTATGATTATGACAATAACTTTTTTTCAAGCGATTGGGGATGGGAAAAAAGCTGGAATGATTGTAATGCTAAGGCAGTTAATACTACTTGCTCCAGCCTTACTTATATTGCCAAGAATATTTGGAGCAGGGGCTGTTTGGTGGACAGAACCAGTTGTAGATTTTACTATGATAATGGTAGGTTTAGCAATGCAAGCCAAGGCTCTTTCAAATATGAATGTAAATGATTAAAAATAAAATAAAGAGAAAAACAAAAATGACAGAAGAATTTATATATTAGGAGTAATAAAATGGATAATAAAAAATTAAAAGTAAAAGATTTGGTAAGTATCGGCGTTTTTGGCGTAATTTATTTCGCCTTGATGTTTGGAATTGGCATGATGGGCATGATTCCAATATTGTTTTTAATATACCCAACAGTTTTAGGCATAATTGCAGGAACAGTAGTTATGTTATTTATGAGTAAAGTTCAAAAACCATGGGCATTATTTATATTCGGAATGATATCACCACTTGTTATGTTTGCGGCTGGTCATACTTACGTCGTTGCAGTTTTATCGCTTATAGTAATGATAATAGCAGAATTAATTAGAAAGATTGGTAATTATAATTCCTTTAAATACAATATGCTTTCTTACGCTGTATTTAGCACATGGATATGCAGCTCTATGATGCAGATGCTTTTAGCAAAAGAAAAGTATATAGAAATGTCTGTTGGCATGATGGGACAAGAATATGCTGATGCATTGGAAAATCTAATAACATATCCTCACATGGCTTTAATAGCCTTAGGTGCTTTCCTAGGAGGAATAATTGGAGCATATATAGGCAAGGCTCTATTGAAAAAACACTTTGAAAAAGCAGGCATTGTATAATGCCTACTTTTTCTTCAAATGCTCCCTTTAATCCAAATCCCATCAGTAAGATATTAGTTGTATTCTTTACGGGATTAACTGTTGTGCATAGCATAAATATCCGTTTTGAATTGGCAATAATTTGTATTTTTTCAATTTTGTTTTATTTGAATGGATATAAAAAAACACTTTTCAAATGGATAGTTTTATGTGGAATACTTTACTCCTTGCCTAATTTTATGATTCTATCTACACTAAACCCAATAATTAAGATGTTTTTAAGTATACCTATTGTGATTAGGATGTTTATTTTGCCATTTATGGCAGCTAGCTTCATGATAAAAACTTCTGACGTAGGCACAATAATTTCATCGATGGACAAGCTTAAGATTTCAAAAAATCTATCCATACCTATTGCGGTTATGTTTAGATTTTTTCCATCATTTAAAGAAGAGAAGAAAAACATCAAAATGGCTATGAGAGTAAGGGGAATAAACTTTAAAAATCCAATTAAATATCTTGAATATGTTTCAGTGCCATTACTAATTATATCTTCGAACATAGCAGATGACATTGCAAAAGCGGCAGAAACAAAGGCAATAGAAAATCCAATCGCCAAGACTAGATATATTCGAGTAAAGATACAGCTAATTGATTTTGTTTATGTATTAGCAGTTGCTGGACTTATTGTGGGAGGCTTAATATGGTAGAAATAAAAAATTTAAGCCTTGATTATGGCGAAGAAAATATAATAGATGATATATCACTATCCATAGACGAGGGTGAATGCGTGCTATTTACAGGAAAAAGCGGAAGTGGAAAATCATCTTTAATAAACTCAATCAATGGCTTAGCCGTAAGATATGATAACGCAAAGACGAAGGGCGAAATAATTATTGATGGCAAAAATATAAAAGATTTGGAGCTTTATCAAATTTCGATGCTTGTCTCAACAGTTTTTCAAAATCCTAAGACCTATTTCTTTAATATTAATACTACCTTAGAATTACTATTTTATTTGGAAAATATAGGGCTTGCAAGAGAAGAGATGGACAGACGTTTAAATGATATGCTTGAAATTTTCCCAATAAAAAATCTATTGGACAGAAATATATTTAACCTATCGGGTGGAGAAAAACAAATACTTTGCATTGCCGCTTCTTATATAGCAGGCACAAAGATTATTGTATTGGATGAGCCTTCATCAAATTTGGATATTAAAAGCATAGATGTTTTGACAAATATGCTTAAAATACTTAAAGGCAAAGGCATAAGCATAATTGTAGCAGAGCATAGAATTTATTATTTAATGGACATAGTTGACCGAGTCTTTTTAATAGATAAAGGTAAGCTTCAAAAAACTTATACAAGAAGTGAATTTTTAAAGTTAGACACAAAACAGTTAAATGTCTTAGCTTTAAGAGACAAGAAACTAACTAAGTTGGAAGTTCCATATTTGAAAGAAGAGGGAGAGTATCAGATAAAAAATCTTAGCTACAAATTTACTGATGATGACTATTTAAGTTTAACAGACATCTCATTTAAGCTTGGAAAAATATATGGCATAATAGGATCAAATGGACGTGGAAAGTCAACGCTTTTAAGATGTTTAATAGGTCTTGAGAAAAAATCAAAAGAAGAAATATACTTTAAGGGAGAAAAACTATCTAAAAAAGATAGACTGAAAAACTCCTCGCTTGTTATGCAAGATGTAAATCATCAATTATTTACAGATGAGGTATTCAAGGAACTCAGTCTAGGAGTAAAAAATTTTGATGAAGAAAAGGCAAAAATCATTTTAAAAGATTTAGGCCTGGACGAATTTGTTGAAAGGCATCCGATGAGTTTATCAGGAGGACAAAAGCAAAGACTTGCAATAGCCTCTGTTATGTGTAAAGACTCTCCATTTGTCTATTTCGACGAACCTACAAGTGGTATGGATTATTCCAATATGATAAAAATATCTGAACTGATTAAAAAATATAGAAATAAGGATAAAATAATTTTTATAGTTTCTCATGATATTGAGTTTTTAAATGAAGTGGCAGATGAGATTTTTGAATTGTAAAATAGAGTCTGTTAAACCTGTCTATAGAACTGGATGGTGGTTTGAAAAAATTGACAAATCAAGGTAATTACTATATTATATAGGCAACAGTACCCGACACGCCTCTTAACAATGCGTACCAAGTCGGGTCTTTTGATTATAAGGAGTAATAACGTGAAGAAATCGCCATTTATACAAAACTTCAAAGAAAACTATTCAAGGAGAATAAATGAGAATAGATAGAATCAATACATATGATGACAATCGCTTCAGTCAAGAAGCACTATATCAGCACGGTTGCTACATTGTAGATAGCGATGTGCCTGTAGAAATTAAAATCATATCACAGACCGAGGCAATTATAAAAGGAGAAGAAGCTTATTTTGACGAGGTCATTGAAGAGTTTCGATTTAATGCAGGGCACATCACAAATTTTTATGATGAAAGTGGTAAGCTTATTAAGAAATTCAAAGACGTGGAGGTCTTTAAGCTTGATCTAGATAAAATCCAGCCAATACAGTTCTTTATAGATAGTGATAAATTAGAGGCAGTTAAGAGCTTTGTTAATAGAGAAGAAGACGTGATTATCCCAGTTACAATATGCGAAGACACATACGCGTCCCTAGATGGACACACACGCCTCTACATTGCATATATCCTTGGATTCAAGTACGTATACGCCTATCTTAGTGAAACCTTCTGTGGATTTGACTATTTCTTTGATGAAGCAAGAAAAAGAAATATATTTACAGCAAAAGACTTGACCTTGCTCACACATGATGACTATACAGTTAAGTGGGATAAGTTTTGCGATGAGTATTATATGAGTATAGAGTGTGAATAGACGAGTGTATTGTTCGGGTAAAATAGTAAATAATATTAAGATAAATTAGTAAAATTCTTTATTTTAATGGATGAAATAGAATTATGTATAAAACGCGTAAATTTGAAAAGTTATATACATTAAGAGGTGAAACTATGATAATAGATAGTTTTGATAATGAAACAGAGCCAGTTTTAAGTCTAAAAGACTTTTATGGAGAGAAGAAAAATATTGCAGAAAAATGTTTGATAATATTTTCAAAAAGCATAATAGAATATTTGCTTGATAATTTTGAATGCGAAGAAATTGGAAATATAGGATCTGTAAATGGGTCAAGACCAGTATATAAAAGTAGATTTGAAGGTCAAGAATTTGTATTTTATCTTACTATGATGGGTTCGGCCCTTGCTTCAGGAGATTGTGTAGAAGTTAATTGGATTACAGGTGCCAATAAATTTATTATGTTTGGATCTTGTGGCAGTCTTGACAAGGAAAAGACTTTTGGAAAGTACATTATACCAACAGAGGCTTATAGAGGTGAAGGAGCATCTTATTACTATGCGGCTCCTTCAGATTATCTTGATATTAAAAACCATGATAAGCTTGAAGAATTTTTTATCAAGGAAAAAGCTCCCTACACTAAGGGAAAAGTCTGGACTACAGATGTTATGCTTCGTGAGACACGCGGACTCGTTTCAAAGAGAAAGGCAGAAGGATGTATAGCAGTAGAAATGGAGCTTGCAGGTGTTCAAGCAGCTTGTGATTTTTATGGATTTGAACTTTATAACTTTCTTGAAGCAGGAGATGTATTAGATGAGAGCTGTTATGAGGTCGAAGGACTCCATAATGCCAACCATGATCTTGGAAAATTGTATTTGGCATTAAAATTTTTAAAAGAAATATAAGATAAACAAATCTAGAGGTTAGTATTGAAATAAATGGTTTTTAGGATTTAAAAGAAATCTTAAAAGCCGTTTTTTATTTAAAAAAAGCAATCTTTTGTTTGTTGTGGAAGTCGTAATCTATCGTCTACACCAGTTTGTTTTGCATAACATCTTAAATCAAAAGGAGAAAAAGTGGTATAATATAGGTGAGAACAGATATCAATAGGAGGGAGAAATGTTTAAGCGTTTTTTTGAAAATTTTAGAAAACCTAAAGACAATTTTGGCGGTAGATTTATGTTAAAAAGCATGAATAAAGGACATGAAAAATTGGCAAGTTGGGGAAGGTCTTACATAAATATTGAAAACGATTATTCTGTCCTAGATTTGGGTTGCGGCGGCGGTGCTAACATAAAATATTTTTTAACTAAAGCAAAAAAAGTTTACGGTATTGACCACTCAGAAACAAGTGTAAAGATGGCTAGCGAGATAAATAAAGAAGCGATTGAGTCTGGAAGATGCGAGATTTCATTAGGAGACGTAAGAAGCCTTCCTTTTGAAGATGAATCCATAGATATAGTCACTGCTTTTGAAACTATTTATTTTTGGAATAATATAGAAGAATGTTTTAAAGAAATTTATCGTGTGCTTAAAAAGGGCGGACAATTTTTAATATGCAATGAAGTATCATCTATGAAAAGAAGAGATGTAAAAAAATTAGCACATATGATAGAAATGAAAGTATACACACCCGACGACTTAACAAAAATGCTTGGAAAATTGGGATTTAATTTTGAATATCATTTAGATAGAAAACAACAAGTCGTATTTATCGCAAGAAAATAGATAAGATAAAGAAAGGCAAGAATAAAAATGAAATATCACAGTTTTTATTTCTATCAGTTTCAACATCCTATGAAAAAAGTTTTGGTGGAAAAATATGGAAGAAAGTATGCCAGGGATATCCTCAAAAAAAGCAAAAAAATTTATCAAAAACTAGTAGAAGAAGCAGATGATATCGGAGATGATAATCCAATGGCATACAATGAGATGTTCGCTCTTGTATTTGTTGCACCATATTTAGCCAGCGAAAAAGAAATTCCGCCAGAGACCATCCAGGAAATGATGCGTCGCTCTCTGTATTTTGTCAAATGGTTTTTTTCATTAACTAATCTAAATACTAAGAGAGGAAAAGAGGCTAATAAGAAAAATATAGTTAAGTATTATAATTGGTATACAGAAGAAAAAGAAAAGCTCTATCCCACATCATTTAAGGTCGATTTTATGGGAGAACCATATGAGGGCGCTTGTTATTACAGGATTACTCGTTGTCCTATTTGCACATACACTAAAAAGCTTGGGGTACATGAATTAATGCCGCTATTCTGTGAATTGGATGAGGTTATGATAAGTCTTCAACATGGAGTTTTACATAGAAAAGGCACGATAGCAAATGGGGCAGATTGTTGTGATTATTTTATCACAGGTGATAGAGAATGAACCAATGTTATATGAATAAGAAATTGGTAAAGTTTGTGATTAATTTATTATTATTGGAGTAGACTAAAATGAGCTTAACTTATAAAATTGCATCGACAATTGTAAGACTTATCGGAGTCAAAAAAATGTTTTTAAAGAACAAAGAAGAGATGCTTGAGTATGCAAAAGGTGAAAATGCAAAAATAGTATTTGATTTAGAAAAGGCAAAGAAAAGAGCCGAGAGAAAAAATTACTATCTTTATGACAGAGATGTTATGGGTTACAGACTGATTTCATATCAAAAAAATCAAATTCCTTCCGAAGGCGCAGTTCTTTATCTATTTGGCGGAGGAATGATAACACAACCGGACAAATTGGACTTTGCTTTGTCGGAAAGAATAATGCAACAAACCGGAAAAGATGTATGGTTTTTATTTTATCCTCTTTGTTCAGAAAATGTAAAGATAGATAAGACATATGAAGTATCATTTGAAGCCTATAGGCTGATGACCGAAAGTTACAAGGCAGAAAACATCAGCGTCCTTGGATTTTCATCAGGAGCTTGTCTATCACTAGGGATTTTTTTGCATAACAACGCCATAGGAAGACCACTTCCAATGCCAGGCAAGATTATTTCAGTTTCTCCAGGAGGAATTCCAGATGTAACTGTCGATGAAAATAAAGAAATTTGGGAGAAATTAAAAGAACTTAACCACAAGGATGTAATGATTGATCCGACGTACATTAAAACAGCAAGAGAAATCGCAAAAGGAGATGAAGACATACCTGAATATATGTTAGATGGAACTGTAGGAGATTTTACCGATTTTCCGAAAACATATTTTTATTACGGCGAAAATGAATGCCTCTATGCCTTTGCGCAAACCTTTAAGAAAGCAATGGAAAAATACCACATACCATACGAAATTATTGTCGGAAAAGGAATGTGCCACTGCTATCCATTGGTGAGATTTTTTAGAGAGGGAAGAGAAGCACAGGATGAAATTATTGAATTGTTAGGACAATAATTTAGGGTAGACAATGATATCACAAGAATATAAAATGCCGATATTTGGCGTCGGGCCAATATATGTAATAACATGTCTAATACTTACAATCGCTGGTATATGGCTTCATCTCAATGGATACATTTATCAAGGGAAAATGATTAAAGGCAAAATATTTTTTATTATAGCTGGGATATTCATGATCCTTTTAGGAATATATTTATGGATACAAGCAGTAATAGTTCAGAAAATAAATAAAAAAGTTACAGAAAAAAAGTTGATACCAACAGGAGTATACAGCATAGTAAGAAATTCTGTTTATTCAGCATTTATATTTATATTCACAGGTCTACTTTTATTTACAGCAAACTATATTTTGTTAAAACTTCCATTTGTATTTTGGGCTTTTTTAACAATATTAATGAAAAACACAGAAGAAAAATGGTTAAAAAATGAATTTGGAGAAGAATATGAAATATATTTAAAAAAGGTAAATCGAGTAATTCCACGGATCAGAAGAAAATAAAATTAATCTTATGCAAGCATCTACAGTTGTAGGTGCTTTTTTATGGATAATTTTATAAAGAGGTAGTAAATACAGAAATATATAAAACTGAACCGTCAAATACTTGAATGAAAACCCGCAAAACACTTGAATGAAAACACGCCAAATACTTGAATGAAAAGTGGACAAATACTTGAATATCTGCTAAATATGCCCAAGTAGCAACTATGAAATAAAAATATGAAAAAGCATTTATCCAGCGTGCATGAATTGAGAGATGGACGATTACACGAAAAGAGTATTGCTTGAATTTCAAGCTTCAAAATGATTTAAAATTACTTGGTTCATTTATCAGTCTTGTCCTAGTTTTAAAATGATTTTTCTTTTGCAACTACTATCTTTATACTAAAAAAATTTTTATTTTATCTTTAATGCTTTATTATAGAAAGCTTGGAGTATAAGTAATATTACAGAGAAAATATTGGTAAAAAATATTAGAATCTAAAGAAAATAATAGGAGGAAAACATGTCAGATAAAAAAGATAATGATAAGCACGGATTTATTAAAGCACCTTTAACACCAAATGGATCTGAAAAAGTTGATCCTGTAAAGGATAACGACAAGATTAAAGATCTAGAGAAAAATAAGGTTGATAACAAGAATAAAGCTTTCACTACTAACAAGGGTCTTAAGATGGCTGAAGATGAATTTACACTTAAGGCTGGTAGAAGAGGACCAAGTCTACTTGAAGATTTTCATTTTAGAGAAAAAATCATGCACTTTGACCATGAGAGAATTCCAGAAAGAATTGGCCATGCTCGTGGTGTGGGTGCTCATGGTATTTTTAAATCCACAAAAGATATGAGTGAGTACACAAAAGCATGTCTATTTTCAGGTCACAATAAGCAAACTCCTCTATTTTCGAGAATATCTACTGTAGCAGGATTTAGAGGTTCTACAGATACTCCTCGTGATGTACGTGGTTTCGCAATAAAATTTTATACAGAAGAAGGAAACTACGATATAGCTGGTAATAATGTCCCAGTATTTATTATCCAAGACGCTATTAAATTCCCTGACTTTGTCCATTCAGTTAAGCCAGAGCCAGACACAGAGGTTTCTCAAGCTCAGTCAGCACACGACACTTTCTGGGATTTTGTAACTCGTAACCAAGAATCAGCTCACATGGTTATGTGGCAAATGAGTGATAGGACTATTCCTTTAAGTCTAAGAATGGTGGATGGTTTTGCTGTTCATACATTTAGATGGATAAATAAGGATGGCAAGGCATATTTTGTTAGATACCAATGGAATCCACAATTAGGAGTTCACTCAAGAGTATGGGATGAAACATTAAAAGTATCAGGTAATGATCCAGATAGCCAAAGAAAAGATTTGTATGATGCGATTGATGAAGGTTCATATCCAGTATGGGATTTCTGTGTACAAATCCTACCAGAAGAAAAAGAACATGACTTTCCATTCGATATATTAGATCCTACTAAAGTTTGGCCAGAAGAAGATATTCCTAAAATAAAAATTGGTGAAATGATTTTTAATAGAAATGTAGATAATTATTTTGCTGAAACTGAACAAGTTGCATTTAACCCAGGTAATGTTATTCCAGGTATCGACTTTTCTAATGATCCACTTTTACAAGGTAGACTTTTCTCATATACTGATACACAACTTCTAAGATTAGGTGGACCAAACTTTGCACAAATTCCAATAAATAGACCTATAGCTGAAGTTCACAATAACCAAAGAGATGGATGGCATCAACACATGATAAACAAAGGACCTGTAGCATACCATAAATCAAGTATTGATGACCAATCTCCATATTACGAAAAACCAGAAGACGGTGGCTATGAACACTATCAAGAAAAAATTGATGGAGTGGCAATAAAAGCAAGAGATGATAGTTTTAGAGATCATTTTAGTCAAGCTACAGCTTTTTATAAATCTGTAAGTGAAGTTGAACAACAACACATTATCAATGCATTCTCTTTTGAATTATCCAAAGTTAAAAGAGAAGAAATAAGACAAAATGTAGTGGATATGTTTGCCAATGTAGATCAAAAGATGGCAGAAGAAATAGCTAAAAATGTTGGCGCTGATAAGCCAGATGCTGAGCGTGGATTCGACCCTGTTGGAGTTAAACCAAGCGAAGAAGCTAAAAAAGTAAGAATGCCAGAATTTGCTCAAGCTAACACAATCTTTAAGCCAGATACTTTAAAGGTTGGAATTTATTCTGATAATGACGACGACTTTGACTTTAAATCCTTGGTTGAAAAGATTAAAGATTCTAAGGCTAAGGCTGAAATTATCCAAGGAAATCTTCAAGATACTAAGGACGGACAAAAAGTTACTCATAGATATGAAACAGTCCATCCAGTTTTAGAAGATGCTCTAATTGTGGTTGTACCAGAAAATCCATCCAAAGACTTCAACAAAAATATCGGCGAATTTGTAGATGAAACTTTCAAACACTACAAACCTATTTGGATTATAGGTGATTCTGAAGGAATCTTGGACAAGGATCAAGAAAAAGCTTCAGGTGTCATTGTAAGTAAGGACTTGAAGAAAATAGATGACTTTATTGAAAACTTGACTCAACAAAGATTCTGGGATAGAGACGGTTCAATATAGATAGAAAAAAAGGGCTTGATTTTTGAACTGACCCCCAAAAGTTAGACCTAAAAACTAACTAAAGGAGGTCTGTTTTTTAATGGCAATATAGTACAGAATTCAAAACGAAAGTGGTAAAAGAGTATTTAGAATCTAATACCTCATATAAAACTTTATCAAATAAATATTGTATACCTTCAGAAAGCATAATAAGAAAATGGGTAAATGCATACAAGTCACAAGGCTATGAAGGAATAAAAGTAAAAAGAAAAAATACACAACACACTTTGGAATTTAAGTTAAATGTAGTAAACTTGTATTTAATAGGAGAAATGTCCTATCAAAGCCTAGCAAATGAATTAAAGATAAATAATCCTTCAATGATAGCAAGATGGGTAAATGACTTTAGAGAAAAAGGCATAGAAGGACTAAAACCCAAAAAGAGAGGAAGATCTTCAAAAATGCCAAAATCCCCAAAGAAATCAAAAGATATCAAAATAGATTCATCAGAAAACTTAACTAATTTAGGAGATAATTCATTAACAGAAACACAATTAAAAGAAAAAATAAAGAAATTAGAAGAAAAAAACTATTGGCTTCAATTAGAAAATGATGCAATAAAAAAAATATAGAATTGTCTCAAATGACAGATGCAGAAATAAGACAATTACTGAAACAATCGGGATTTTAAGAAATAAATACAAATTAAAAGACTTGTTAAAATACTTTAATCTTCCAAAATCAACATATATGTATTGGCAAAAACGCATAAATAGACCAAATAAAGATATGGAAATAGAAAACAAAATACTCAAAATTAGAAAAGAAAACCCAAACTATGGATACAGAAGAATAACTGCTATGTTAAAAAGATTAGGACTAAAAATAAACAAAAAGAAAGTACAAAGATTAGTTCAAAATCTAAAACTTCAAGTAAAAAGTTTTTCAAGAAAATCAAGAAAATACTCATCCTACAAAGGACAAGTAGGGAAAGTAGCAGACAACAAAATAAAAAGAAACTTTAAAGTAGAAAAACCATATACACAAATAACAACTGACACAACAGAATTTAATTATTTTGAAAAAGATAAATCAGGGACCTACCAAATAAAGAAACTTTATCTAAATCCATATTTAGATATGTACAACAGTGAAATACTAAGCTATGAAATATCAAAACAACCAACTCTAGAACCAATCCTAAAAGCCTTAAACAAAGCCATAGAAATAACTAACAAAAGAAAAAAGAATATTTCACTCAGATCAAGGCTGGGCATACCAAATAGATCAATACACATCAAAACTAGAATCTAACGGTATCACTCAATCAATGTCAAGAAAAGGAAATTGCTTAGATAACTCTCCAATGGAAAACTTCTTTGGAATATTAAAACAAGAAATATACTACGGAAATAAATTCTATTCATACGAACACTTAAAACAAACAATAGAAGATTTCATAAAATATTACAATGAAGAAAGGATAAAAGAAAAACTAGGATATTTATCACCAGTAGAATATAGAAAGAAAAATGTAGCATTAAAATTTCTACCCCTAGGGGTAGAATAGGACAAAAAAAAACCAGAGACAAATATTTTTAAATGTCTCTGGTACAAAGTCCAACTTTTTGGAGTCACCTTATTTCCGCGTCCGGATTTAATGGGCATTATATTTTAAAATATGAAAATTTAAATTATTTTACGGATGTATCTTGGCGATACTCTTTAACAGCAAAAAGTGCCACAAGCAGAATTCCTACAATATAAACAATAAAGCCTATGCCATTTTTAGATTTTACGAATAACTCTTTAAATAATGTCCAAAATAGAAATGTAAAAGCGGTTAAACTTGAAAACAAGTAATAAAGATTCTTTTTATTATCTAAAATAGATTTTAGAAGCACTATTATAAAAAGAGCCATTACTAAAGAGCCTGTTGAAGATTCTCCAATAAACATGTATGCAATTGAAGACTTAAACGTGGTATGTTTAATAGGCAGAAATAAAGAACATAGTATAAGTATTCCACCTATGAAAGAGTACTTATAATTTTTTTCTAGACTTGATAATTTTGTCATTAAACTTCCAAAGAGACTCTTCAAAGAAGTTGAACGGAGTTGTTCTGATATGTGTATTTCAAATCGTTGTTTTAAAACAAAATATGAAACCAGAAATAGTATTATAGCTAAAAAAGATAACATGGTCGCTGTTCTAATGACAGAAAATCCTATCCCAAAACCATAAGAGTCTAGAATTATAGAAAAAGAATCCACAGCATCATTTACTTCGTTAAAAAAACAATTATGCTAATAAGACTAGCAGCCACAACACCTTTTATTTTTAAACACGATAAGAAATACAAAATAAAGATATTAGAAAAAAATATTATATCAGCTCTTAACCAATTGATTTCAAATAAATTTGCCGGTCCGTCTATAGCGGAATATGCCATATAAGGAAGAAACATTGCAATTAAAGTTATAATGGCTGAACAGAAAAACAGTCCCAATGACAAGACAAGAAAAGTTTTACTTTTGCATGCCTCATAAACTTTTGAAATACGATTTATAAAAAAACTAAACATAATAAATACTCCTTTCATAAATATGAACATAGTTTTAACATAATTACATTATAACATAAACAATTATTTTGGGATATCATAATTATGAAGTCAAATATTAATAGCAATAGCGAGATATTAATTTATCTAGCAGTACTATTTAATTGGTATTTATATCCAGATTCACTTAAAATATTTGTATGACTATGGCGTCAAAATCTGACAAAATAAATGTAGTAAAACTGATTTTATGATTAAATTTATTATCTAACGTGTACATTTATACACAAAACAAGAAAGGATGATTTATTTAATGAAGAAATTTTTTTTAGTTTTAGTTTTTTGCTTTTGCACTTGTAGGTTGTCAAAAAGCAGAAACAACACAAACACCTGCAGAGACAAACACAACAAAAGATGGACAAGTTTTAGATACAACTGATGAAAAGTCTACAGAACAAAAAGTCGCTGACAATATTAGTTTGGATGATGCCCTCAAGGTGTTTACGAATAAGTATCCGGAAGCAAACATTGAAGACATCAGTTTTGACAAAGATAGACAAACATCTAAATATGAAATAGAGGCTTTTGATGAGTCCAATGAATACAATATCGAAATCTCCGCAAAAGACGGTTCCATCATCAAAGACAATTCCGAAAAGGACCACACAGCTAATAAAAAAGCTATTGACAATGGCCTTGTGTCAAAGGTAGATGGATTAATTGTAGATACTCTCAAAGATGCAGGTTCGGATTATTACTTAGATTCATATTCCATAGAGTATGATGAAACCAAGGCATATACTCAATTGGAAATAGAAGTAAAAAATTCAAGCGGCAAGGATATTGAATATAAATACAACCTAGAAACTGGTGAATTGATTAAGAAAGACCGTTAAAATTCCCCGAGTGTTAGCTCAACCCCAAAATCCGGAATACGGATGGAGGGGTTTTTCATGCCAAAATACACAAAAGAATGTAAAATAAAATTAGCGCTAGAATATTTATCAGAAAAACTTGGAATCTGTCTAAGTGTCGCTAAGAAATATGATATCCAAAAAGATACCATAAGAGAATGGATAAACAAATACAAATCTGAAGTGTTTGATAACTTGTCTAAAAAACTAAAAAATAATAATTACAGTGAATTTTACATAAGCATAGGATTTTATCCATACTAGTTTCAATTTTTCGGAGTGCTGATGAAGGAAAAAATCACAGTCTGAGCTTTAAGGAGAGCAAAAAAAGATTTCTCTTTTAGCATATAATAATCATTTAAATTCAAGTAAGAATCAACAACTTTAGTGGATTGATAGTATTGTGGATTGGGTATATATAGTAAAATATTATCAGGAGGTATAGATAAATGAATATTACAAATAGTTTTCTAAATAAATAAGAGAGGAACTGAAGAAATCCTCTCAAAAAACATAGGAGGATTTATGATATATATACAAAACTTAATAAAAACTTTACCAGATAGAAAGCTATTTGAAATTGATAGTTTATCAATAAATGAAAATGATAAGATAGCCTTAATAGGTGAGAATGGAACGGGTAAAAGTACTCTTCTAAGAATAATATTAGGAATAGATAAAGACTATACTGGTCAAGTAAGAGTGCATAGAGATTTAGGATATTTATTAAATTATGATATTCAAGTTAAGAATTTTTCTGATGAAATCTATTCCAAATCTCAGTTAAAGATTGATGACGATTATAGTCCGGGTGAGGAACAAAGATTAAAATTAACAGGTATTTTATCAGATAGTTTTAAGTTTCTTTTGATAGATGAGCCTACATCCCATTTAGACTTAAAGCAAAAAGAAGAACTTATAGAAAAACTAAATTCAAGAAAAGTAGGATACCTTTTAATTTCTCATGATCGTGATTTTATTAATAAAACTTGTGAAAAGATTCTAGAATTAAAGAATGAAGAAATTCAAGAATATAATGGAGATTACAAATTCTATCTTGAAGAAAGAGAGAAAAGACAAAAGTTTCAAGAAAAAGAGTATTCAAATTATATAAAGGAAAAGAAAAGACTTGAAAATTTAGCCATAAATATAAAAGAACAATCTTCAAAAGTAAGAACCACGCCTAAGAGGATGGGAAACTCAGAAGCTAGACTTCATAAAATGGGCGGTCAAGTAAACAAGAAAAAATTAGACAAACAAGTGAAATCTGTAGAATCTAGGATTAATCAACTAGAAGTAAAGGAAAAACCTAAAGAAGAAAAAGAGATACAACTATCCATTCCAGATAATAAACGAATTCATTCTAAGATATTGATAAGGACGGAAAACATAAATAAAAAATTTGGAAATAAGCTTTTGTTTGAAAAATCCAACTTCCAAATAAACAACAATTCTAAAATAGCACTAATTGGAGAAAACGGAAGTGGGAAAACTACCCTTTTAAAGATGATACTTAATAAAGAAAATATATGGGTGCATCCAAATCTTAAAATAGGTTATTTTAGTCAAATGAGTGATATTCTAGAAGAAAATTCTAGCATCTTAAAAAATGTATCAAATACGTCTATATATGATGAAACAATGACAAGAATTGTTCTTGCAAGACTAGGGTTTAAGACTAACGATGTATATAAGATTATAAATGTGTTAAGCGATGGAGAAAAAGCTAAGGTAAAATTGGCTAAAATTTTAACATCTGATTTTAATTACCTTATATTTGATGAACCGACAAACTTTTTGGATATAAGAGCAATAGAAAGTTTAGAAAATCTATTGAAATCTTATGATAGACCATTTATTTTTGTAAGTCATGATGAGGAGTTTATAAATAAAATAGCAGATACACTTTTGATTATAGAAAACAAAAGAATCAAAAATTTTAAAGGTAATATATCACAATACAAAGATAGAAATAAGAAGACAACAATTAGCAAGGATAGAGATAGTTTATTACTTGATTTTAGAATATCATCTATCAGTTCTAGACTAGCAATGGAGATACCCAAAGAGGAAAGAGAAAAACTAGAAGAAGAGTATAATAAACTTATTGAAGAAAAAAATAATAGATTTTAGCATCTACACAAGTAGGTGCTATTCTTATAACTTGTTTTGGTTGTGTAGTCAGTGAAATAGAAACTAGTATAGATTAGATAAATCGAAATTTGAAGGAGAAAATTTTAATGAATATCACAGTTTATCTTGGGGCAAATCAAGGTAACGATCCTTGTTTACGAAAGGCAGTTGAAAAATTGGGGACATGGATTGGAAACAGTGGAAACTCACTAGTCTATGGAGGTTCCAAATCAGGGCTTATGGGTGCGATTGCTGATAGTGTTTTGGAAGCTGGAGGTGAAGTGACAGGTGTAGAGCCGACATTTTTTATCGAGAGTGAACTTCAACATGACGGATTGACGAAGTTAATCGTGACCAAGGATATGACGGAACGTAAAAACAAAATGATTGAGTTGGGTGAAGCTTTTATTGCATTTCCAGGTGGAACTGGAACGTTGGAGGAAATCACAGAAGTAATGTCGAAGGTGTCTTTGAAACATCTGGATGCACCTTGTATCCTTTACAACTTGAATGGTTACTACGATGATTTGAAGTCACTTTTGAATAATATGATTGAAAAAGGATTTTCTTCCAAGGAGAGACAGATAGGAATTTATTTTGCAGAAAATCTCAACGATATCATAAAAATCTTGAAATTGGCATAAATTTCTGCTGACAGAATAAAAAACATGAAATTGGATGAAACGAGAAATAAGATTATAAAATTACAGTACTGCCTGGGATTTTACAAAAATGAACATGCACAACACTTTACAAAAAATTCTAAGTTACTAATAGTTCATTTTATATAAAATAACAAAGTTAAAAACGATATGTTTTAATAAGTCAATGCGGTGGGGATTTATAACACAATTATAAAATTAAGGAGTAAGTTATGTGGCTAATTCTTGGAGTAGGTGCCATAATTTCGGCACTATTAAACATGATTGCAACGATAAAAAACAAAAATGCGGATCGATACAGATTTTTGAGCTTATCTTTGACGGCGTTAACAGTATGCTTATGCTATCTTGAAGCAGCCAATCGCGTAATTAAAGAAGACTGGGGCGGTCTGATGGATATTATGCCTACGATGAGCAAAGCTTTATTGGTTTTAGTTATTTTGTCTATAGCTATTAACTCTGTATCTATTTTTAAAAGAAGCAATTAAACTAAATTACATTTAAAGCACTTACAAATAGTAGGTGCTTTTTGGTAGAAAAATTTTTGATAGAGAAGAAGGGAAGAAGGAGGAGATTTGTGAAAAGAGAAAAAATATACGATATGCAATTTGCAAAAGTATATCCTATGTTGATTGCAAAAGCTGAGAGAAAAGAAAGGACAAGAGCTGAAGTGTTGGAAATCACAACTTGGCTTACGGGATATAATTCTGAAAAAATTGAAGAATTGATGCAATTTGACATAAGCTATGGTGAATTTTTCTTACAAGCTCCAATGCTAAATCCCAATCGAAAAAAGATTACAGGAACAATCTGTGGAGTTCGCATTGAAAATATTGAGGAGCCATTGATGCAGGAGATTCGATACTTGGATAAGATGGTAGATGAACTAGCTAAGAGCAAGGGCGAGAGAAGAAACTTCGAAAATAATAAAAAACAAGGGAATTTGTAATAAGCGAAAATTAGACAAATAGTATAATAAAGCGAGTAAATAATAATATTAAAATTGTTTTTAATGGTGAATAATATACTGATGGCAACTGGAAATGACTTAATAGATAAATTGAGGAAGATACCAATCATTTATAGATTATTTACTGATTTATAGGTATAATATTTTTACTTCGCATACATCTTGATTTTCTTTACAAATGCTCTTCTTTACATCTATCCATGCGCAATATTGTTTAGATTTCCTGGAACAATGTAACCTTATCTAGAGATTTAAAAACATTGATAAAAAATGTAATTTAAGTTCTATATGGCAAGTTAGATGATATGTTAGTGAAGACAATGAATTAAATACAATTGTATTAGTAATTAGAGTGTTTATACGATGAATTATGTTAAGTGTAAGAATATATTTAAATTTAAAATTATATCATATATGATCTAAGAAAAACATGAATTTAATAATTAGAATAATTCATATGTTTTATAGATAGTAAATTGTAGAAATTAGTGTCATAACCAATTTGGTTTTAATAAAAGGAGATACAATGGTTAGATTAAACTCGTATTATGAAGATAGTATTAATAAATTTTTAAATAAGGATATTGATAATATTCTAGGGATAATTAATAGCAATGATTCATCTTCGGAGACTAAGATCCAACAAAAAAATAGTTGGATTGAGGAAATTAATATTTTAAAAAGAGAACTTAAAGGTTTTGACGGAAGGATTATTTTTGAATATACAATTCCACGTATGGGGAAAAGGGTCGATAACATTATTTTATATAATAATATTGTTTTTGTTCTCGAATTTAAATGTGGAAGCGAAAAATATTATAGCACAGATTATGATCAAGTATATGATTATGCATTAGACTTAAAAAATTTCCACAAACAGAGCATAGACAAGTTAATTGTCCCTATTTTGATCGCGACAGACGCTCCTTCAAAAGAGAATAATTTCATTGTCAAAGAAAATATTATGAAACCTTTAAAATGTAATAGTGATGAAATTAGGAAATTAATTTTACAAGTCTCAAGCAAATACAATATGCCAGAATTTTCCTATGATAATTGGGTTAATAGCGAATATTTACCAACTCCAACTATTGTAGAGGCTGCACAAGCACTATATACTGGCCATAAAGTAGAAGATATAACAAGAAACGATGCAGGCGCCAAAAATATATCTATTACCACGGATGCAATTAATAGAATAATTGAATATAGTGAATCTCAAAATAAAAAGTCAATATGTTTTGTAACAGGCGTACCAGGTGCTGGAAAGACACTTGTAGGCCTTAATCTTGGAATTCAAAAATCTGATGCAAAAAAAGGAGAGCATGCGGTATTTTTATCTGGAAATTTTCCTCTTGTTGAGGTTTTGCAAGAAGCTCTTGTAAGAGATAGAATTGAGGGTATAAAAAAACGAGGTATGAATATAAAGAAATCTGACGAGAGAAGAAAAACGAATGCATTTATACAAATAATACATAAGTACAGAGATTCTTTTATATCTAACAATAATATTCCCCCTGAACACATAGTGATTTTTGATGAGGCCCAAAGATCTTGGAATCATGAAAAGATAGCAAAGTTTATGAAAATCAAAAAAGGAATACCAAATTTTAATTACAGCGAACCAGAGTTTTTAATAAACACAATGGATCGTCATGAAAATTGGGCGGTTATAGTCTGTCTTATAGGGGGTGGACAGGAAATAAACGATGGAGAAGGTGGCCTTCCAGAATGGTTTAATGCATTGAGATCAAAGTTCAGAGGATGGGACGTTTATGTATCTGATAATCTAAAAGATGAATATTTGGTAAATAATGAATGGAAGAACATGATAGATGGTTTGAATGTTGAGGAAAAGGAGGATTTACATCTTTCTGTATCTTTGAGATCATTTAGAACACCTGAGCTGTCAGACTTTATAAAAGCTACATTAGATCTTGATGTTGATACTGCAAAACACATTCATGAAAAAATTAAAGATAAATACCCGATTAGGATTACTAGAGATATTATAAAAGCGAAAGAATGGGTAAGAAACAAGTCAATGGGATCAGAAAAATATGGTTTAATTGCGTCAAGTGGTGCATTAAGATTGAAACCTGAAGGAATATTTGTAAAAAATAAAATTGATGTCTGTAATTGGTTTTTAAACAATAAAGAAGATGTAAGATCGTGCTATGCACTTGAAGATGTAGTAACAGAATTTGATGTTCAAGGGCTTGAAGTTGATTATTCAATAACTTGCTGGGATGCGGACTTTAGAATTATTGATGGTGAATGGGGTTATAAGAGATTTCGTGGTTCCAGTTGGACGAATATTTTAAAAGATGAGGACAGATTATATCTTAAAAATACGTATAGAGTACTTCTTACAAGGGCAAGGCAAGGAATGATAATTTTTATACCGAAAGGTTGCGCTGAAGATATTACGAGGCAGCCTAAGTTTTATAATGGAACATACAATTATTTAAAAAGTATAGGGCTAGAGGAAATATAAGCTTACATTCGAAAATATTTAATATATAAAATCAAGATCTTTATAAATGTTGAGAAAAAGATAAATAGCGAATTCACAAGTATAGATTATCATATAGTAAAAAGAAAAAACACCATGCTATGTGTTCATTAATATAAGGAGGAATTTATGGATATTTTTTTGGTGGCAACTAGATTAATATTAGCAGCGATACTGGGAGCTGTAATTGGAATAGAGAGAGAAATCAAGAACAGGGCTGCGGGTTTTAGAACTCACATTATTGTCAGTGTTGGGGCGTGTTTGATTATGCTCATAGGTATAGATGCGATAGGTGATATTTCCAAGGACCAAGCAAGAGATACTGCAAGACTTGCAGGTCAAGTTGTGAGTGGAATTGGGTTTTTGGGAGCAGGTACCATTCTTCAAAAAAAGAATGGTGTTTCAGGTCTTACTACGGCTGCAACTTTGTGGCTTTCAGGAGCGATTGGGCTTGCTGTAGGAATTGGATATTATGAAGGTGCAATTATTGCAACTGTTATTTGTCTGATAACTTTGGTTTCACTTAAAGGAATCAGTGATTTAATCAACAAGAAAACTACAAAATCATATTCAATGATTTTCGATACTTATAATTTTAATCAAGATAGTTTTTATGAATTTACTTCAAAAGAAGGTGTTGAAATTAGAAAACTAGATATTGTTGACGAGGAAATGGATGACAAATCTATGATTGAGGTGACTTTTTCTTTTAATAAAAATTATGATATTGACGGATTTTTCAAAAAATTAAAGTCAGAATATAATTTGCAATCTGTAAAATCGGTTGATGATGAGGAATAGATATTATGAATAGAATTAAAAAACTTTTCCCGTATTTAATGGTCAATGTAATCTGTTTTTATTTGTTGACATTATTAATGAAAGATACGGGCAGTGCAATGTTTATTTTATTATTTGTAATTCCTGTTATAACTTTTGTGAATGCTATAATGTGTGGAAAGAAGAATTCTTTTGACATTCTTTACCCTCTTTTAGTTATGGCGATTTTCGTGCCTTACGTACTTATTTATATGAATGAAAGTGCCACAATTTATATATTTATTTACGGTGCGATTTCGTTGATGGGATGCTTTGTGGGTAGCAGATTGAGATAAGAGTGGGGAAAATTATGAACTGGATTAATAGTTTCGAGATTTTATGCTATTTTATCGTATTTATCTTGGTTGTCGATATTTTGAAAAGTAAAAACTACAGAGAGCTTGGTCTTTTGATTTCGGGGGCATTAGCTGGGTTTTGCTTGGAACTTTTGGCAGTGAGATTTACAGATATTTATCATTATAGCAATGATTTTTTCATTAGTATTGGTTTTTATCCGTATCAGTTTCCATTTTTCGGAGGTTTGATGTGGGGAGGAATCAGCGTGTGTGCGCTTAGAATTGCAAACAAGTTTTCAATCAGCAATGTAATGAAGGCTTTGTTGAGTGGTTGGTTGATTGTGAGCATGGATTTGCTTTTGGATGTGGTGGCCATAAGGTTAAACGGAGGCTTCTGGGTGTGGGATGGGCGCCCAATCACTCTTGCTATCAATCATCATATGTTCATGAGCGTAATTTGGGTTAATTTTTTGGGATATATGTTTGAAGTGCCAGCAATTATTTTTATGACTTTGAAACAATGGGAAAAATCTTTCGACAAATCAGATTTTAGTATTGCAAAATCGCTGTTGATAGGAATTTGCGCAGTATTGTTCGTAGCGGTGACAAGTGCAATTTCTCTCGTTTTAGATAAAATAACTGATGAATGGTTTTCGTGCATTGCATTTTTGTTGATTTGGATTTTTATTTTTATAAAATTGATATCAATTTTAATTAGTCATCACAAATCAATTACGTTCAAAAACAAAAAGGATTGGTCACTATTTGTTTTCTGGTTTAGTATATATGTTTATTGTATTGCGGCACTTTTTAAGCTTGGAATCATAGCAACCGTTCCAATTTATGGGGTTGTTGCGTTCTTTCTTTTTATATTAACTTTGACATTAGCTGTTATAGATATTGAGTAAACTTTAAAATATTTTAAGGAGGAGAAAAACATTGCGAATACATTATTTCCAAAGATATCATCAAAAAGAAAATGTGGCTACGGCTAACACAATGCTACTATTATCTAGAATATACACATATTCAGCAGACAAGTTTTTTAGATTTTTAAAAAGTGAATATTTCATGGATTCTTTTGATCCCAAAATTGTATTTACACTACAAGAAAAAGCGTAGAAAGCATACCTGATGCAACTATTACGCAAGAAGGTTTTAAAATTGTTGTGGAGACAAAGATGTATGATTGGTTTTATTCAAACCAATTGACAAAACATCTGAAGTCATTTGGTTACGAGAAAAATAAGGTTTTGATAACATTGTCTTCTGGACCTATGGATAAGAAAAAGCTAGATGATTTTAATAAAAAATTAGCAGAATATAATGAAAAACAAAAATATCCAATAATGCATGTTAACACAACTTTTGAGATGTTAATAGAAGCAATAGAAGCTATTATCGACGAGAGAGATTATGAAATTAAAGATATTTTAGATGATTATAGAGATTATTGCTATTCAGATGGACTAATTCCACATTAGACTCGTGGAAATATTTAAGAATGCAACTTGCAGGAACAACATTTGATTTTAATAAGAATAATAACTTATACTATGATAACGCTGAAAGAGGATTTAGGGCGCATGATTATTTAGGGTTATACAAACAAAAGAGTTTACGAGCAATAGGAAAAATATGTGCGATTGCTACAGCAGTTGAAAAAGATGGAGCAATTGAATATAAGTCTGAGTTAGGTGATTTAACTGAAGAACGTAAAGAAATGATACAAAAAGCAATAATGGACGGATATTCATATGGCTACGATTTAAAAACAAATGCGCACAGGTATTTTTTCGTTGAGAAATTTTATGATACTGATTTTAAGAAGATTAGTAAGGGTGCAAGTATGGGAACAAGAATATTTGACTTAACAGAAGTTTTAAGTACAAAAAGCATACCTGATGTAAGCGAAATAGCAGAAATACTTAAGAATAAAACTTGGAATTAGTGCTAATCAGCATTGATTGTTTACTTTTAATTATTTCTGGGTTAAGAGAATAATAAAAGCGTAGTGTTAATCTAAGTAAAATAGAGGTAAAAATGAATAATAGCAAAAATTTCAATCTTTTTTTAATGGATGGAGAAGTAACTGGCAGAATTAAATGTACATTATCAAATTGGACAGGATTAGCTTTTAAGATTCCAAGGTCTTACTTAGACAAGTGCAAGGATCGATCAGATTTAAAGTATAGTGGAGTATATTTTTTATTTGGTAAGAATGAAGATGATGAGGATGAAGTCTATATTGGTCAAGCTGGTATGAGAAAAAACGGAGAGGGAGTTTTGTATAGAGTAGGTGAACATTTGAAAGATGAGGCTTATTTTTATGAGTGTGTGATGTTGACTACTCAAAACAATTCTTTTGGACCTACGGAGATTTCTTATTTGGAAAATAAATTTACTAATTTGGCGATTGATGCAGACAGATATAAGGTTAGAAATGGAAATGATCCAAATCCTGGAAATGTTACAGAGGAAAAAGAATCAGAATTAGAAGACTTTGTAGAGTATTCTAAAATGGTACTTGGCGTGTTAGGATATAAAATTTTTGTACCAATTGTGAAAAAAGACGTAGACGGTGAAATGAATCCTAACAATCAAGAAGATGAGTTAATATTATATTTATCGAGAAAAAACAGAAAATCAGGCAAAATAACTGAAGCTAGGTGCAAAAGGACGAATGAAGGATTTGTTGTCTTGAAAGGTAGTATGATTGAAGAAACTGATGCAATGTCCATACCACACTCAATAAAGGAATTAAGAGAAAAAATTAAAAAGAATAACGAAATAACAAATAGTATATTAACTAAGGATTATTTGTTCAATAGTCCATCATATGCAGCAGCTTTTATTCTCGGAATGCAAACAAATGGAAGAATTGATTGGAAGACTGAAGACGGTATTACTTTAAAAGATTTGGAAGAAAAAGAGATATTATAAATGAGTTAAAGCATCTACAATGTAGGTGCTTTTATTGTGGCTAAAATTACCATTTGAAACACAAATTGGGTATAAATAATACAACGAAAGTATATAGGAGTTTATTATGAGAAAATCTATAATATCTAGAACAGTCAAAACTGCTTTGGCTTCACTTTTGGCGATAATTGTATCACAAGAGTTATCTCTTGAATTTGCAGCTGCGGCGGGAATTATTGCAATATTGAATGTGTTTGATACTAAAAAAGCTACGATAGAAGGTGGCTTGAAGAGAACTTTGTCCACAATAATAGCTCTTTTAATCGGAGGATTTTTATTTGAAAAATTAGGATACAAAACTTGGGTTTTCGGATTGTATTTGCTTTTATTTGTGCCTGTGTCTTTTTTGTTAAAGATAGAGCTGGGGTTGGGACCTTCAAGTGTAATTGTGACACATTTATTGGCGTTCGGAAGAATTGACTCAGCTATTATTTTGAATGAAATGGCACTAGTGTTTATAGGGACAGGATTTGCAATGCTAACCAATTTCTACGCTCCTACAAGCCAAGATAGATTAAACAAGTTAATCGATAATATTGACGAAGATATGACGTTAATTTTGAATTTGTTCGGCCAATCTCTGATAACGCATTTAGATGTGAAGTTATACAAAGACAAGATTTCAAAACTTGATGAAGACATCGATAAGGCGATTGAAATTGCGATAATTGAAAATGATAATTTAATTGAAAATAGCAGAGATATACTGGACAATTTGCGTTTGAGAGATAGGGAGATGGATTTATTAGAAGAGATGTATCATGATTTGAAGACAATTCCTGCTGAATACTCAGATGGAAAATACATTTCGGATATTTTAATTGAAACTTCTGAAAATTTGAGAAATGGTGAAGAAATCACGAAAGTAAAAAATAGAATTGATTTTCTAAAAAATCATTTCAATATGATGAAATTGCCGGAAAGTCACGAAGATTTTGCTATTCGTTCTGCAATTTTTCAAGCGTTCAGAAGTCTGGATCAATTTGTGGATATAAGTATATATATTAATAATAAACTTAATAAGGAAAAAGGTAGAAGGTGATTATATGTGTGAAGAAAAGAATGAGGAGCTGATTTTCAAGGAAAAGCTAGAGGAAGTTGTGGAGAGTTTTGGCAGGGGCAGCCAAGAGGGAGCGAAGGTTTCTATTAGAAATTGCCAGGATTTTTTTGGTTGTGTTTCTATTAGTCACCAAAAACAAATAGCAGACGCTTTTGATATTGATGAGAAATACATCAAGACGATTATTAAATTCATTCCATCTATCAAAGAATCAAGGGTTGAATACGAGGTTGTGTGCTGTTCGGGACCTAGATGTGCGAAGAACGGCTCGATGGAAGTGTTGAAGACGGTGAAAAAAGAGCTTGGAATGGATTTTAATGAAACATCTGCTGATGGAAAAATTCGACTCAGAACGCAAAACTGTTTCAAGAAATGTAAGGATGGCCCCAATATTATGATTAATGGCAAATTCTATCATCACATGAATGCGGATAAAACAAAAGAAGTTCTGGGAAAAATCAAATAAAATTTTTGTTACAAATAAGCCTTGGATTGAACATTGGCTTATTTTTTTCGTCAAAATTAATGAATACCCTTTACAAAAATAAACATAAGTGGTACTATAAATGTAACATATTTAGTACTAAAAATGTAACAAGGATGAGTTGATGGAAGTAAAAATTGAAAACAAAATTCGTGAATTTAGAAAAGAAAAAAATCTGTCGCAGCAAAAACTCGCAAAATTAGTAGGTCTTAAAAGAAGGTCTATAATGGCTTATGAAAACAACACTATAAGTCCCACACTTGAAACAGCCTATAAAATAGCGAAAGTATTAGAAAAAGACATAACTGAGGTTTTTATTTTCAAATAGGAGGCAAAATTGGTTTATTATTTAACGACAAAGATGAATTGAAAACAGATGTAGAAGAAAGATTTGGTAAAGGTAAGAATTTTCTTGTGGCTATGAAACACAATGGAGTTATAAAATCTGGGCTGGAACTGTTAATTAGCGGTTTGTTGTATACTCTTGATAATAATAGGACTTTTGTTCTTGTGATTGATAAGAAAGGGATTTATGAAAAAGAAATTTCTAATTCTGATAATACAGGATTTTATTTGATGCCAGAAAATGAGATACAAAATTTTGAGGTAAATACTAAATCTAATAAAGCTTACATCAGCTTTAATCATGTAGGAAAGAAGATTTCATACGAAATTCCTTTCACGGGTAGAATTTTCAAGGATAATAAAACAAATTTTAAGAAATTTGAATCCGATAATTGGTTTATGTTATAAATGATAATTGAATATTATTAATAAATAGGCTTTTGTGTGGTAATATCGCAAGGGTCTATTTTTTGCTTTGATGAAATATATTTGACAAAGTATACTATTACAATTATAATTGACATATCAATAATTGACGTATTAAATATTGACATATCAACTTAATGGAGGTTAACATGAAATTATCACAAGAATTGAAATCGAAAAATATTAATTTTAAAAATAGAGTCATAATGCCACCAATGGCGACAGCTAAGGCTGATGAAAATGGTCATATTACCGATGAAATCCTGAACTATTATGAAGATAAGACTGAAAATAAATTATTTTCAACTGTAATTATCGAACACAGTTTTGTGGATGTTTTGGGAAAAGCCAGCAAAAACCAAACATCTATAGCAGACGATTCTACAATTGATGGAATGAAAAAACTTGCAAATCTAGTTAAAGCCAATAGTTCATCTGTAGTATTACAGATTTCTCACGCTGGTAGTTCTACTAATGAAGAAGTTATCGGACAACAACCTGTAGCACCATCAGCTATTAAAAATCCATCGAAATCGACAGCAGAGCTTCCAAGAGAACTTTCATTAGAAGAAATAGAAAATATTATTGATAAATTTGTAGATGCGGCAGTAAGATCAAAAGAAGCTGGATTTGATGGAGTGGAAATCCATTCAGCTCATGGATATTTGTTGAACCAATTTTTGTCACCGCTAACTAATAAAAGAACTGATGAATACGGTGGAGATATTGATGGAAGAATCAAAATTCATTTGGAAATTATAAGAAAAATCAGAGAAAAAGTAGGAAATGAGTATCCAATTTTTATAAGAATAGGAGCAGGAGATTATTTGGATGGAGGATTATCGACAGAAGACAGTATTCACGCAGCTGTAGAATTCGTAAAAGCCGGTGCAGATGTGTTGGATATTTCTGGTGGAATGTGTATGTTCTCAATTGATAATACAAAAGCGGGTTTCTTCGATTTTCTAGCAAAGCCAATTTTTGAAAATGTAGATGTGCCAGTAATTTTGACTGGAGGAGTAAAAACAGGTGATGATGTAGAGGACATATTAAATCGTGGAGTATGCGATTTGGTAGGAGTTGGAAGATCAGTGTTCAAGGATTCCAATTGGATGAATGAACAAATCAAACCAATTATGTAAAGGGAAAATATGGAACTTAAGCAATTTAGTAATGCTTTGCACAAACTTAGATGTGTGGAGCAAAATCTTACAAAAGAATTTGAAAATAGTACGGGATTTTCATTAACCAGATACGAAATTTTGATATATCTGGACGAGAAAAAACAAAGCCTTCAAACGGAAATTGCAGAACATATTGGGATTGATCCTGCGGCGATTACTCGTCAACTCAAAATTTTGGAAAAAGAAGGATTTGTTACAAGAGATAGAAATGTTGAAAATGCAAGAGAAATCATAGTGACACTTACTGACTATGCGAAATCTGAACTACAAATTTGCAAACAAAAGCACAAGGATAATCCATGCAATATTGCTGTGTCTATTTCTAAAAGAGAAATTGAAGATTTAATGGAGATTTTGGAATCTATTGAAGAAAATTTGCAATAAAAACTAGGGGGTATTTAATGAATAATAATTTTGAAGATATTGTATTTAACAGACATTCTGTAAAAGAATTTGATGAAAACAAAAAAATTGACAGAGAAGAAATGATACAAATTTTAGAAGAAGCAACACTTGCACCATCGTCAGTGAATCTTCAACCATGGAGATTTGTGGTTGTTGAATCTGATGAAGCAAAGGATAAGCTTCGCCCACTTATTAGATTTAATGTTAGACAAAACGATACTTCTTCTGCGATGATTTTGATATTTGGCGATATGAAATGTTACGAAAAAACCGAAGAAATCTACAACAAAGCAGTTGAAAAAGGTTACATGACAGAAGATGTCAAGAAACAAATGATGGATCTTGTGTTACCTGCCTATAAAAATTTCTCACAATCCAAGATGAATGATGTAGTTAAAATTGACTCAAGTTTGATGGCTATGCAACTAATGTTAGTTGCAAGAGCTCACGGATACGACACAAATGCTATTGGTGGTTTTGAAGAAGACCAACTTGCACAAGCTTTCGGACTTGACCCAGAAAGATATGTTCCTGTGATTATAATCGCAATTGGAAAATCGGATTATGAACACCATGAATCTGTAAGATTGGATATTAAAGATATTGCAAAATTTGAGTAAATTATAAATTGAGTGATTGGTTAATTAAATATATTAAAAAACAATGAGCATTAAAATTCATCAAAACCAAGAATGTATTTGAACAAAACTACGGTAAAATATATTTACGGATAATTTTATGGAAATGTCCAAAATTATAATAGATAGTTTGTAACAAAATAAGGCTAGCAATTTGCATAGCCTTATTTCGTTTCATCACCCAAATGTTTTAATTTGTCCACTTGATCTTCTCTACCAAGGACAATCAACACATCTCCAATTTGGAAAGTGTGGTTTACTGGTGGGTTGAAAATCATTTTATTATCTTCAATTGTTTTAATTGCAAGTACAATCAGACCTGTTTTATTTGGAATTTGAGCTTCAATTAAATTTTTGTTTTCGAGATATGATCCGCTTTTAACAACAACCTCTTCCAAATCAAGCTCCACATCGCCAATTCTTGTAACCACATCTAAAAACGAAATAATATTTGGTTTGGTCATCAAAGAAGCCATTCTTTTGCCGCTGATTTCTACGGCGGACAAAGTTTTGTTGGCGCCTACTTTCATTAACTTTTCGCTTCCCGATTTAGTAATTGCGTTAGCGATTATGTAGATGTTTTTGTTGAGATTTCTTGCAGTTAGCACAGTAACGATATTGTCTACTTCAGAATCCAACGTCGATACAAGACCCTTCGCTCTTTCGATTCCTGCGTGTTCCAGTACTTCTTCTTCAGTTGACATGCCTTCCACAACTAAAATATCGTGGTGACTGTAATCATCAAGATCTTCACGTTTGTCCGTAATGACAACAAAATTCAAATTTTGATCGATAAAATTATTTATTATTACTTCTGCCAATTCACCAGAACCGCAAATAATGTAATGATCGTCAAGTGAGGCAATTTTCTTCTCCATTTTACTTCCCTTCCAAAAATCTTTAACTTTTCCTTCTACAAACATAGCAACAACCGTAGTAAATGCGTATCCGACGATGCCAACACCTAAAAATATCATAATGATTGAGAAAACCTCTGACCAATTACTAGTAGTGCCTATCTCACCGAAGCCAACAGTCGAAATGGTTATAACCGTCATGTATAGTGCATCTATGAAGTCGACTTTTAGCAAAAACATATAGCCAATAACGCCCACGATTAATAAAAGTGCAAATGCATATAAAATAAATTTAAGCTTCCTTTTTTCTTCCATAACTTACTCCTTGATGTTTAAATTATAATATATTTAAAAAGAAAAAACTATACGATTGTAAGCAAAACAAGATAAATAAAATTGAAATCTGATAGAATATAGCTAAGGAAAATTTTGGAGGGGCTAATGAACAAATTATGTTTTATAGGAGCTGGGAACATGGGATCTGCCATGATTTCAGGAGTTGTGAATGCAAATATAATAGATGCGAATAAAATTTGCGTGTCAAATAAATCTGCGGGAAAATTAATAGATTTAAACCAAAAACTAAAAGTTAACACTACAACTGACAACAAAAAAGCGTCTGAAAATTCTGATGTTGTAATACTTGCAGTGAAGCCACATATTATTCCAACAGTTTTGGAAGAAATCAAGGATAATATTAATAAGGAAACTATCGTGATTTCTGTTGCAGCAGGGGTTACTATTTCAGATATTGAAAAAATCACAGGAACTGACAGAAAAATTCTTCGTGTGATGCCCAACACTCCTTGTCTTGTCGGTGAAGGAATGTCTGCGATTTGTCCGAATGAAAATATAAATGATGATGATTTGAAAATCGTGAAGGATATTTTCAATTCGTTTGGAAAAAGCGAAGTAATCGACGAGAGTTTGATGGACTGTGTGATTGGAGTTAGCGGCTCATCTCCTGCATATGTGTTTATGTTTATGGAAGCGATGGCTGATGCAGCTGTACAAACGGGAATGAAACGAGATATGGCATACAAATTCGTGGCACAATCGATGCTTGGCGCTTCTAAAATGTTAATGGAAACTCATAAACATCCAGGAGAATTGAAGGACATGGTGTGTTCGCCAGCGGGAACGACTATTAAGGCTGTGGAAGTTTTAGAAAAATACGGGCTTAGAAATGCTGTCATTCAAGCTCAGCTTGCCTGTGTGGAAAAATCACGTGAAATGAGTGCGAAATAATTTACAATGACTTTACAATAATGTAGTGTATGAAATTGTTTGTTATTTTTTAACATTTCATGGTGCAAATTATAGGTCTGTGTGATATAATATATTGTAAATTATTTTAGTGGGGGCAAAATGATGAGCGTTATTGATATTTCAATAAATTTCATATGTAAGCTTTTTGATTTGAGATTTACGAATCACGATCTAAGCCTTATCAATAAATTGAGAGGCAAATTGATAGCTATTTTTGCGTCCAATAAAAAAGTGTATAATTGTCAAAAAATTTAGGAGAATTCTATCTAGAATTCTCTATTTTTTTATTTTAGGAGGGTATTATGGAAAAATTGTACGAAGGTAAAGCAAAGGAAGTTTATTTAACAGAAAAGGCTGATGAATATATCATCAGATACAAGGATGATGCAACAGCTGGTAACGGTGAAAAGAAAGCTACAATTGCTGGTAAGGGTGAACTAAACTTAGCAATCACTACAATGATTTTTGAAATGCTTGAAAAAAACGGCATCAAAACTCACTACATTGAAACAATCAACAATACTGATATGAGAGTTAAAAAAGTTACTATCATGCCACTTGAAGTTATCGTTAGAAACATCACTGCAGGTTCTTTTGCAAAAAGATACGGCGTTGAAGAAGGAAAAGTTTTAAATCAACCAACTTTTGAATTATCATATAAGAATGATGATTTAGGAGATCCATTGATGTGTGAAGACCACGCAATTGCTCTTGGAGTTATCACAAAAGAAGAATATGACTATTTAAGAGAAGAAACTTTGAAAATAAACGAATTACTTAAAGAATTTTTCTTGAAAATCAACTTAAAATTAGTTGACTTCAAAATCGAATTCGGTAAGACTGACGATGGACAAATCTTATTAGCTGACGAAATCAGCCCAGATACTTGCAGATTGTGGGATAAAGACACTAACCAAAAATTAGACAAAGATATTTTCAGAAGAGATTTGGGAGATTTGACAGAAGGCTACAAAGAAGTTCTAAATAGAATGAGAGGCTAGGATGTGTGGAGTTATAGGGATATATTCTAAGTCCGAAGTTAATAAGAAATTATTTTTCGGACTTAACTCCTTACAACACAGAGGACAAGAATCCTGTGGTATCACCGTTAGTAACGGTGAAAACCTACATAGAGAAAAAGGCATGGGACTTGTTATCGATGTGTTTAAGGAAGAAAATTTGAATAATTTAGTTGGTAATGTAGGAATTGGACATGTAAGATATTCGACAGCTGGTGGTTCTCACGATTACAACACTCAACCATTGATGGCTTTTGCAAAGGGAATTGAAATGAGCTTGGCGCACAATGGAAATCTTATCAATCACCAAATTTTAAGAACAAGACTTGAAGAAGACGGCGTGATGTTCCAAACAGCGATTGACAGTGAAGTTATTTTGTATTTGATTGCTAGATATTACAAAGGTGACATCGTTGAAGCTATCAAAAAAACAATGAAACTTATCAAAGGAGCTTACGCAGTTGTGTTGTGCTTGAAAGATAAGCTTGTAGCATTTCGTGATCCTTTGGGAATTAGACCTCTTGTTATGGGAAAAAATGATGAAGATATTGTGTTTGCATCTGAAAATGCAGCGGTGGAAATCGTCGGAGCAACTGAAATCAGAGATGTTAAACCAGGAGAAATAATTGTCGTAGACAAAGAAGGAGCAAATTCTTCGATGTATACAACAGATGAAGCACCACGCCATTGTTTCTTTGAATATGTGTACTTCGCAAGAGAAGATGCCACATTAGATGGAACAAACGCATATAATTTTAGAAGAAGATGCGGAGAATATTTGTCACAAGAGTCTCCATGTGATGTTGATTTGGTAGTTCCAGTCCCAGATTCTGGAATTCCTTCAGCGATAGGATATTCACAAAAAACAGGAATTCCTTACGCACAAGGTTTGGTAAAAAACAGATACATGGGAAGAACTTTCATCAAACCAACTCAAAAAGAAAGAGAAATGGCTGTTAAGTTGAAACTAAATCCACTAAGACATGTATTAAAAGGAAAGAGAGTTGTACTTATAGATGATTCCATTGTAAGAGGAACTACAAGCGCTAATTTGATTCAAAGAATTAGAGAAGCTGGTGCGACAGAAGTTCACATGAGAATCACATCACCACCTGTAAAATTCCCTTGCTATTATGGAATTGACACGCCTTCAAGAAAGCATTTGATTGCTGCAAACATGGATATCGAAGCTATCCGTGAAAAAATCGGGGCAGATAGCTTAGCGTTTATTTCAATGGAAGGAATGGTAAAATCAAGCAGCGACAAAATAGACAAATTCTGTAAGGCTTGTTTTGATGGAGATTATCCAGTGGATCCGATAGTTATATAGGTGATTAAATGAATATTGCAGTTTTTATTTCAGGTACTGGTACCAATTTGAAAGCTCTGTTAGATGCAAAAAAAGACAATTATTTCAAAAGCGATATTGTTGTTGTGGTTAGTAACAAAAACGCAGCTGGTCTTGGTTTTGCAAGAGATTTCAACGTGGATACTTTGGTTTCAAAAGATGACGAAGAAATCATCAATTGTTTAAAATCAAAAAACGTAGATTTGATCGTGTTGGCAGGTTTCTTGCCTAAAATTTCAAAGAGAATTATAAATGAGTTTACAATTGTAAATATCCATCCATCATTGCTTCCAAAATACGGTGGTAAGGGATGTTATGGAATCCATGTTCACGAAAAAGTTTTTGCTAATAAGGAAAAAACTAGCGGTGCAACTGTGCATTTCGTGAATGAAAAATTAGACGATGGAGATATTTTGCTTCAAAGGTCTGTGGATATTTCTGATTGTAAATCGGAAGATGAGATAGCAAAGAAAGTTTTGAAAATAGAACATGGCATTTTGAAAGATGCTATAAAAAAATTGGAGGAGAGTTCATGCGCGCATTAATTTCACTTACGGATAAGACTGATGTAGCTAAATTAGCAAAAAATTTACAAGAATTGGGATATGAAATCATATCTACAGGTGGTACTTACAAGGAAATCGAAAAATCTGGAGTAAATGTAATAGACATCTCCAAGGTTACAAATTTCCCTGAAATTTTGCAAGGCAGAGTGAAGACTTTGTCACCATACGTTCATGGTGGAATTTTGTACAAGAGAGATAACGATGAACACAAGAAAACTGTAGAAGAATTAAACATTCAACCAATCGATATTGTTGTGGTTAATTTGTACGATTTCCAAAACGCTTTAAAAACTGGAGACCACGATAACATCGTTGAAAACATCGATATCGGTGGTCCAACTTTGATAAGAAGTGCCGCAAAAAATTATAAGGACGTTTTGGTTGTAACAGATCCTTCTGATTACGACGAACTTATCGACAGATTGAAAAACGACAACGTGGACATAGCTTACAGAGAAAAATTAGCTATGAAGGCTTTTAGTTTGACAGCTTACTATGATTCTGTGATTTCAAGATATTTCCAAGAACAAGTTGGAGAACGTAGTGACTACAGAACTTTTGGTTTCAAAAAAGAAGAAGAACTTAGATATGGTGAAAACTCACATCAAAGTGCTAATCTTTACATAGACCCATTTGTAAACGGCAAATTGACAGATTGCGAAGTTATTCACGGAAAAGCAATGAGCTTCAACAATTACAACGATTTGAATGTTGCAGTGGAATTAGCTGACGAATTGGGAGAAAATTCTTGTGTGGCATTGAAGCACCAATCTCCATGTGGAGTTGCCATTGCAGACAGCGTTTCAGAAGCTTACCACAAGGCTTACTTTGCAGATTCAACATCGATTTTCGGTGGGATTATCGCCATCAATGGAGTTGTAGATGAAAAATGTGCCGACGAAATGAGCCAAATTTTCTTGGAAATTATCGCTGCGAAAGATTTCGACGAAAAAGCGCTTGAAATTTTGACTAAAAAGAAAAACATCAGACTTGTTAAAATAAAATTTGACAACGATTCAGTAAAAGAAGACATTAAATATTTGAATGGAAAAGTTTTAATCCAAGACAAAGACTTCGGCGTTGACGAATACAACGTAGTTACTAATGAAAAACCAAGTGATGAAGACAAAAAAGATTTGGAATTTGCTATGAAAGTGGTTAAATTCACAAAATCAAACGCAATTGTACTAGCAAAAGATTCTCACACTTTGGGAATTGGTGGAGGACAAACATCTAGGATTTGGGCGTTGGAAAACATCGCAAACAATCACCCAGACGTTGATTTTACTGGATGTGTATTGGCATCAGATGCTTTCTTCCCATTTTCTGATTGCGTAGAATTTGCACACAAATTAGGAGTAAAAGCTATTATTCAACCAGGTGGAAGCATCAAAGACCAAGATTCAATTGACAAATGCAATGAGTACGGAATTAGCATGGTGTTCACAAAAAACAGACATTTCAAACATTAAAAATTGGGAGGTTTTATGAAAATTTTAGTTGTAGGTTCAGGTGGCAGAGAGTTCGCACTTGGACGTAAAATAAAATCTTTTGATGAAAATAGGAAAGTTTTCTTCGCTCCAGGAAATGCTGGAACTGAAGATATCGGAGAAAACGTAGATATTCAAGCAGATGATTTAAATGGCCTTCTTGAATTTGCAAAGAAAAATAAAATTGACTATACAGTTGTTGGCCCAGAAAATCCATTATGTGATGGGATTTCAGATTTATTCGAAAAAAATGGTCTTAAAATATTTGGACCTGTAAAAGAAGCTGCGGAATTTGAAAATTCAAAATCATTTACGAAAAAATTCTTGGAAAAATACGACATCAATACAGCTAAGTATTTGGAAAGCAAAGATTATGATGAGTCTTATGATTTTGCAAATAAATTGTTGGAAGAAAATGGCAAAGTTGTAGTTAAAAGAGATGGACTTGCAGCTGGAAAAGGCGTCTACATTGTAGATAATTCTGATGATTTGAAGGAGATTCTGCAAGATGTACTAGAAAAAGACAACATGGTTGTCATCGAACAATTCCTAGACGGATTTGAAATGAGTTTGTTGTGCTTTACTGATTCTAAGACGATTCTTCCACTTCCAACTTCGAAGGATCACAAGAAGATTTTTGAAAGAGAAATGGGAGCAAACACTGGAGGCATGGGAACTTACGCTCCAAATGTAGAGGCAGAAGTTTTTGTAGATAGAATCAAAAAAAGCGTATTGGATAAAATTCTCACAGGATTAAAAGAAGAAAACATTGATTTCAGAGGATTGTTGTTCATTGGATTTATGATTACAGATGATGGAATTTACGTGTTGGAATTTAACGCTAGATTTGGAGATCCTGAAACTCAAGTTGTGCTTGAACTTATCGACAACGATTTGTTGGATATTATGATGAAAACAAGTGAAGGAAAATTATCCGATGTCGATTTGAAATTAAATGACAACAAAGCGCTTTGCGTTGTTCTAAGTGCTGGTGGATATCCAGAAAGTTATGATAAGGGCGATGAGATTACAATTTCTGATATGGACAGTGTTGTTTTCCATGCAGGAACGAAAAAAGTCGACGGAAAAATCGTTACAAATGGCGGCCGTGTGTTAAATATTGTAAATTCTAAAAAGAATTTCGATGATGTCATTAAGGCTTGTTATGAAGATATAGAAAAGGTGGATTTTAAAAACATGTATCACAGAACTGATATTGGTCCTAGAGTAAAAAGAGTTTATGTCAGGAAAAAAGACGAATACGATTATGAATCTAAGGAAAAGAAAAAGCAAATTGAAAACTTACTTGGAATTGATTTGGATAAATTCGTAATTTACAAAAGATACGATTTGGAAATTAGCGATGATAATTTGGGAAAAATTGTCGACACAGTCCTTAGCGAAAAATCTGTAGATGATGTATTCTACGGAGAAGATGCGTTGAAATTACAAGCTGATATGAAAAACGCAATCGCTGTGGAATATTTGCCAGGTCAATTTGATCAAAGAAAACAAGGTGTGCTTGACACATTGAGTTTGATTTTGGATGATGAGGTGGATTGTAAGACATCGACAGTTTACGAAATCGAAGGCGCTAACAAAGAAGATTTGGAAAAAATCGAAAAATATTTGGTAAATCCTGTTGACAGCCACAAGGTTAGTTTGCTTGGTATTCCAACAACTTTGAAACAAGAAAATCCTAAGAATTTGGAAAACGAAACATACAATGGTTTCAGAGATATGAAAGATGATGAGCTTCAAAAATTCGTCGACGATCACTCATTGGCGATGAATGACGAAGATTTGAAATGCATCAGAGATTATTTCAAATCAGAAGACCGAGATCCAAACGAAACAGAAATCAAGATTTTGGATACTTACTGGTCAGACCACTGTAGACACACGACTTTCAACACTTTCTTGGATATTGAATTCGATGCAAAGACAAAACTTGACGAAGCAATTCACAACAGTTTTGAAGAATATTTGAAAGTTAGAGAAGGATTAAACATAGAGAAACCAATCAATCTTATGAGTTTTGGAACGATTTTGTCCAAATACATGAGAAGCAAAAACGAGTTTGATGATTTGGAAATTTCATCTGAAATCAACGCTTGTTCTGTTAAAATCAAAGTTCGCGTGGAAGTTGATGGAGTTGACGAAACAAGAGATTATTTGTTGATGTTCAAAAACGAAACACACAATCATCCAACAGAAATCGAACCATTTGGTGGAGCGAGTACTTGTTTGGGTGGAGCAATCAGAGACCCACTAAGTGGTAGAGCATTTGTCTACCAAGCCATGAGAATCACAGGAGCTGGCAATCCTCTTACTTCATTGGAAGACACGATGGATGGTAAACTTCCTCAAATAAAAATCACACAAGAAGCTGCGAAGGGATATTCTTCTTACGGAAACCAAATTGGTTTGGCAACTGGATTTGTAGATGAGATTTATCATGACGGATATGTTGCTAAGAGATTGGAATGTGGAGCTGTTATGGCTGCAGCGCCAATTGAAAATGTCAAGAGAATTGAACCTGAAAAAGGAGACATCGTAATCTTACTTGGAGGCAGAACTGGACGTGACGGAATTGGTGGAGCGACAGGTTCATCAAAAAGCCACAAAGTTACAAGTATCAAAACAGAATCTGCACAAGTTCAAAAAGGTAACGCACCTGAAGAAAGAAAAATCCAAAGACTTTTCAGAATTCCTGAACTTGCAAGTTTGATCAAGAAATGTAACGACTTCGGAGCAGGTGGAGTGAGCGTTGCGATTGGCGAGCTTCACGATGGTGTAGATATTTATTTGGACAGAGTTCCGTTGAAATACAAAGGTCTTAAACCATTTGAAATCGCAATCAGTGAATCACAAGAAAGAATGGCGTGTGTAATCGCCAAGAAAGATTTGGAAGAATTTGTAAAATACGCAGACGCAGAAAACATCGAAACGACTGTTGTTGCAGACATCACAGACACTAACAGAATGAGAATGTTCTACGACGAAGATTTGATTGCAGATATCAGCTACGATTTCATCAACACAAATGGTTCAGACAGAAACGCTGAAGTTGAAGTTGTATCAGAAGATGTTCCAGAAATTTTGACTGAAAAATGTTCTGATGCGAACAAATTCTACGACAAAGTTAAAATGCTTAACATAACATCTAAGAGAGATTTGATAGAAATGTTCGACTCCACAATCGGAAGAAACACTGTTATCAATCCAATGGGTGGTAAATTGCAATTGAATCCTTCTCAAGCAATGGTCGCAAAGATTCCAACAATGGATGGAGTCATGAAAACTGTATCTATGATGAGTTACGGGTTTGACGCTGATTTGTCCGAACAATCTCAATACTTGGGAGGATACTACGCAGTTGTAGAATCAATCAGTAAACTAATCGCTTTGGGTTCTGACAAAAACTTAATCAGATTGACATTCCAAGAATATTACGAAAAAATGCTAGACAAAAAGATCTGGTCCAAACCATTGAAAGCATTACTTGGAGCATTCACTGTTTCTAAATATTTCAAAGCAATGCCAATCGGTGGAAAAGACAGTATGAGTGGAAACTTCGAAGACATTAAAGTTCCACCAACAATGATTTCATTTGCAGTGACACACGAAGATGTGGACAACATCATTACGAATGATTTGAAAGGCAAGGGCAAAATCGGTCTTATCAAAACTGTTTACGAAGAAGATGGAACATTGAACCTTGGAAAATTAGAAGAAAATTTCGATTTTATCACAGAACAAATCAGAAACAAAAATATTATTTCTGCGATTGCATTGGATAAGAAAGGATTGTTGGCTAATATTTTTGAACAATCTGTAGGAAACACTGGTTTTAATATCAAATACGATAATTTGTACAACCCAATGTACGGAAGTTTCGTAGTTGAATATATTGAAGACGACGAAAATATCGAACACATCGGTGATTTTGCAGATGAAATTATCGTAAATGATGTTAAATTAGATTCAGAAAAATTACTAGAAGGCTACACTACGGTTTTAAATAAAGTATTCACACCAAAAGAAAAAATCGAGTACAAACCAATAGAAAACAAAAAAATCGAACAACGTAGAATGAAATCCAAGAAACCAACTGATACACCTCACGTTGTAATCTTGGCAGCTCCTGGAACAAACTGTGAATGGGATACATTGAATGCGTTCAAAGAAAATGGAGCAGATGGAGAAATTGTTCTATTCAAAAACAGAAACCAAGAAGATATATTGAATTCTATTGATGTTTTGGCTGAAAAAATTAGAAAAGCGCAAATATTTGCCGTTCCTGGAGGTTTTTCACTAGGAGATGAGCCAGATGGATCAGCTAAGTTCTTGGCAAATATTCTAAGAAATGAGAAAATAAGTAGTGCGATAGATTATTTGTTGAACGAAAACGACGGATTGGTAATTGGAATTTGCAACGGATTCCAAGCATTGGTGAAGACTGGACTTCTTCCTTATGGAAAAGTTACATCACCACAAGAAGACGATCCAAACTTGACATTCAACACTAACAGAAGACACATTGCGACATTTGTAGATACATTGTGCTTGACTAATAACAGTCCTTGGACAAATGGAATCGACTTGAACAAGACTTACAGAATGCCGATTTCACACGGTGAAGGAAGATTTGTAATCAAAGAAGGTAAACTCCAAGAACTTTTAGATAATGAACAAGTTTTCTCTGCTTACAAAATCTCTCCAAACGGATCAGACTACAATATCGAAGGAATTTTATCCAGAGATGGTAAGATTTTGGGAAGAATGTGTCACACTGAAAGAATCGCAGATGATTTGTACAAAAATATTTACGACATCGACAAGCAAAATATTTTTAGAAATGCAGTAGAATACTTCAAGGAGAAATAATGAACAACGATATTTACCAAAGTCCATTAAACACGAGATACGCAAGCCACGAAATGAGCCACAATTTCAGCTCTCAAGTTAAGTTTGAAACTTTCAGAAGATTGTGGTTGGCATTGGCGAAATCTGAAAAAGAATTGGGACTTAATATTACAGACGAACAAATAGAAGAATTGCAAACGCACATTTCAGACATCGACTTTGACAAGGCTGCTGAATACGAAAAAATTCTTCGCCACGATGTAATGGCTCACGTGAAAACATACGGAGAAGTGTGTCCAAACGCAGCTGGAATTATCCACTTGGGAGCTACAAGCTGCTATGTAACTGATAACACTGACATTATCGTGATGAGAAACGCACTTGAAATCGTAGAGAAAAAATTAGCGATTTTGATTAAACACTTGTCTGATTTTGCAATTAAATACAAGGATTTGCCAACACTTGGCTACACTCATTATCAACCAGCACAATTAGTGACTGTTGGAAAGCGTGCTACTTTGTGGATTCAAGATTTCCTTATGGATTTGGAGGAAGTCATCTACAGAAAAGAAAATTTGAAATTGAGAGGAGTAAAGGGAACGACTGGAACTCAAGCATCATTTTTGAAACTTTTCGACAATGACCACGCCAAAGTCAAAGAATTGGAAAAGAAAATCGTAAAAGAAATGGGATTTGACAGTGCGGTTAGCGTGAGTGGACAAACATACACAAGAAAAATCGACTACCACGTGCTTCAAGTTCTATCTTCAATCGCGCAATCAGCTCACAAAATGACAAACGACATCAGACTTTTGCAAAACAGAAAAGAATTGGAAGAACCATTTGAAAAAACACAAATCGGTTCATCGGCGATGGCTTACAAGAGAAATCCAATGAGATGCGAAAGAATCTCATCGCTTTCAAAATACGTGATGAGTTTGGTTCAAAACCCACAATTTGTGGCAAGTACTCAATGGCTTGAAAGAACATTGGATGACTCTGCAAATAAGAGAATGAGTGTTCCAGAAAGCTTCATGGCTGTGGATAGTATTTTGGAAATAGCAATCAACGTTACAGACGGACTTGTTGTTTACGAAAACCAAATCAAAGCACACGTTAATGAAGAATTACCATTTATGGCAACTGAAAACATATTGATGGAAGCTGTAAAACGTGGCGGCGACAGACAAGAACTTCACGAAAAAATCAGAGAATATTCAATGGTTGCAGGTAGAAGAGTAAAAGAAGAAGGACTAGACAATAATTTATTAGAATTATTGGAAAAAGACGAAGCTTTTAATCTTAACAAAGACGATTTGAATTCACTTTTAGATGGCAAACTTTATATTGGAAGATGTCCAGAACAAGTGGTTGAATTTATCGAAGAATACGTCAAACCAGTTATTTCAAAATACGATACAGAATACTCTGTTGATTTGAAAGTTTAATATTAATTGAAATGCACATGGCTTAGTAGGCTGTGTGCATTTTTTATTTGATTATATTAAATTTATACGATACAATGAATTCAAATATAATTAGTAGGTGAAATATGGAAAAATTTAAGAAAATATTTTTGATAGTCCTATTGATAGCATTGACAGTCGGATTAATGGTATTTGTTCCGTACGATTCAATCAGAAACTTGGTACAAAAATCTGGCCCATGGGGAGCAGTTGTGTATATTTTATTGTTCACAATACTTCCAATTGGTTTTTTCCCAGTGCCAGCATTAGCGTTAATCGGTGGAGTTAGTTTCGGGCTTGTTAAGGGAAGTATTTACACAGTTATAGGAGCATCGATGAACTGCTTGCTTATGTTTGAACTTTCTAGAAAAATTGGACACGATTATGTTGTTAAGATGATTAATGAAAAATTCTCCGAAAAGAATAGGGACAGAATACTAAATGCACCAGATTCAAAACTGTTCACTCTTTTGTTCATTTGCAGATTGATTCCGATTATTCCATACAATCTTATAAATTACGGATTCGGTTTGACGAACATAAGCCTGTCCAAATATATGTTTGCATCAGTTCTTGGAATAATTCCTGGAACACTTGTGTATTTGAATTTGGGAGATAAAGTGTTGAATGTTGGATCCAAGGAATTCTACCAAGCGATTATTTTGGTAGTAGGACTTACAGTGGTGAGCCTAATATTTGCGAAAATAATCGACAAAAAAGACAAGGAAAAACAAAAAGATTTGAAGTAATTTGATGATGAGGGAGTAGTAGCTAACGGCCTTTTCCAGAGGACTCACTCGTTATACTTTGATATAAAAACAAACACAAAAAACCGCAATGCTTACAGTATGAGCTATTGCGGTTATTTTTATGAATTAAAAATTCTCTTCTAAGTATTTTTTTGTGAATTTTACGAAATCTATAACTGGCTCTGAGAGTAAAGAGTTGGAACGGTATACCAGATAGAAGTGACGTACCGATTCGAAATCGTCGATTTTGAAAGAAATCAATTGATTATTTGCAACTTCTTCTTCTACTGAAAGTTTGCTCATAATCGATATTCCCATTCCACTTCGAATGCATTGCTTCAAAGTTTCTGTGCTATTTGCTGTTCCAATCAAATTCAGTGAATTCTTGCTGATTCCTAAAGCGTCTATCATTTTCATAGATTCCTTTAATGTTCCAGAACCTTGTTCACGAAAAATTATTGGTTCCTTTAAAATAGAACTTATCTTGACATTGTTTTTCTTCAATGCGTTATAATAATCGTTATATGGTGTGACTACTACTAGCTTATCGCTTAGAACTTTTTCAAAGGTAAGTTCTTTATCCATTGTAGTCATGCCTACGATTCCAATATTGATAGAACCATTTATAACTCCATCAATCGTAGTTAAACTATCTGATTGAATTATATTCACCAAAGTTTTGATGTGAGATTTATGATATTTTGTTAAAAGAGAAGGTAGAATATATGTTGCAGGAACAGAACTTGCACCGATGTTGAAGGTAGTTAGACTTTTTTTTGAAAAAGAATCCTGCATGCTTTCCATAATCCTTGAAATAGCCTTAGCGTAGTTGTAGAATTCTCTTCCTTCAGGAGTAAGCTCTAACTTTTTAGTTGTTCTTTTTAATAATTCTGCATTAAGTTCATTTTCAATTTGTTTGATGTGGGTGCTTATCGTGGGCTGTGTCAGATAAAGTCTTTTAGCAGCTTCAGAAAAACTATCCCATTCCACAACAGTTATGAACGTTTCTAATTGTTTTAAATCCATAATATCTCTCTCTTCGTGGTATTTAATATATATATTTTATCATATACCTTTTATTTTACAAAATACGCAAATACTTTATAGAAATATACCCAATTGTAAATAAATTTAACAAACGATTTACTATTTATAGGAAAAATCTATAAGTAATTCAAAACTACAAAATGTTAATAAATCAATACTTGTACGATATTTTTTAGAATATAAATGATAAAAATTTGCAAAAAGTTAAAAATACGGCGTTATTTATAGAAAATTTCAATTAATGAATAAATGATATTTATGATAAAATAATTTGTATGTAAAAAGTAAATAATATTAGAAACATTAAATATTTAAGAGGGAAAATATGAAGAAAATTTTAAAAATTTTACAATTGGTAGCTGCAATTATTTTAGCATTAATACCAAAAGTCATCGCAAAACCATGCAAAGTAATGCCAGGCAAAATGCCAATGAAATGTTTCCGCATGTCAAATGCAGAAATACTAATTATATCGGCGATAACATTATTAGTTTCAGCAATAATTGCCCTAATCACGCAAATATTCAACGTAATCAAAATATCCAAAGACGAATTAGCACTAACATTGAGAGGTAATTAAATGGAAATATTGAAAATACAAAATTCTTCAAAAAATAAGACATGGAAGAACTTCTTCAACTAAACAGCGCTAAGAACTTATCTGGGGGAGAAATCAAAAAATTAATGATTCTAAGGGCGTTAATTAATGAACCAGAGCTATTAATACTAGATGAACCAACAGCTAACTTGGATGAAGAATACGTCGACAAATTCTTGGATTTGCTCGATGAATTGAACAAAAAAGCAACACTAATATGTGTAACACACGATTCAAGACTCAAAAACAGAGCGAAAAAAGTGTACAAATTATCGGGGAAAAATTTATCTGAATAAAATATAACTGATCTTCAAAAGTTATAAGACTTAGAAGATCAGTTTTTTTATTGCAATAATTGACAAGTTAATTTACTAAGAATAAAATCTAATTGAGAGAAAAAGGTGAAATAAATGAAAATATTAGAAGCTACAATGAAAGAGACACGTATACTCTTTAAGATGGCTACAAAAATATGTGATAACGAAATGTTTACGAATTAGAAGAATTTAAAGAAATTCTACAGTCAGATGAAGAATCAAACAGTATTACTTGTTTCAAGAAAGGTTTATAATAAGGAGAAGATATGGAAATATTTAAAATACTTTTACCTTTGATTATTACGGTGATATTAGTTCTAATCGTCATTAAAAAATCGAAAAAACAATCAGATAAATCCGATGATAATTATATGTCACTTGGAATGGCGTTAGGAATGACGTTAGGCGCGGGTTTCGGAACTGCTTTTGGAAAAGACAACATCGCGACTTCGATATCAATCGGAATGCTTTTAGGTATGGTTATAGGAATGAGCATAACAAAAAAATAAATTTATACGTAGAAGACACCAGTAAGAAGGTGTTTTTTTTATGTTGTGTACACAATAAATATGTGTAAAATATTTGTAAAAATATCAAAAATCAGTATAAATAGCTTATTTTTCGCGAATAGTCGGGTATAAATATAAATGAATACACGTGCAATTAAAGTGAGTGAAAGGAAAAGCAGTGAGGAAAAAATACAGGGATAAATTTACCAATCCCGAAATCGTAAAACGAATTGAACAAATAGAAAATTCTCCACAAATGCAATCAAAACTACTTTTAGTAAAAAATGGAATGAAGAACAATATTATTAATCCATTTGTATTAGTTATAGGTGCCATGTTCGGATTTATTGCATTAAGCGCGATGCGTGCGATGCTAGATATTTATTCGCTTCTTGTAATGGCTGCTATAGTGTATTTTTGGAACAAATATTCAAAACAACGAAGAAATGAACTTGCAAACTCCTACATTGATAATTTCCTATTACCAGTGTTGAATGAAATCTTGCCGGATACAACAATTGATTATTCTAAGAAAATTGATGTGAAAGTAATGAAAAGGTTGGTTCCTGATTCTCAGTATTATTTTGGAAACTGCCACATAGTATGGCGATGATTACAAAACAGAGTTTTCTAATATGGAAGCTTTCACAGAAACTGAAGATAGTGAAGGACATACACGACGAACTATTGATTTTTGTGGACAGGTTTTGATGGCGAAATTTGACACTAAAATAAATGGACACATAAGAGTAGTTCCCATAAAAAAAGGTAAAGTACTTGGGTTTAGAAATCATGGAAACTACGGCAAGAAAACAAAAATAGAAAAAGAAGTTGAGACGGAATCCATTGAGTTCAACAACTCATACGCAATATATTCAACAGATGATTTCTACACAAGACTTATTTTAGATCCTAAAATTATAGAGTTATTGAACGATTGGAAAGAGAAAATGAGAGTGTGCTTATACATGAATGGACAATACATCTCCGTATCATTCGAATCAAATGCGTTTTTATTTGCATTACCACAAACGAAAAAACAAGTTGATGAATTGTCGCTTTCAACAGAATACGAAAAAGTTAGAGAAAAATTATCAGGATTTTACTCTCTAATAGATATAATAGGTGAAAAATTATAAGGAGAAATTATGGACAGATTTTTAAATTCGGAATTCACAGCAATTGGAATAATTGCATTAATCATTTTTATAGTATTAATTTGGTGAGTAAAAACATCGAATAGATTTAACCGATACAAAGTCGTAATTGACGAATCCAAGAAAAACGTGGACATTGCACTAGCCAAAAGATACGACACAATTTGTGAAATGATAAAAGTTGCCAAATCATACGCAAGACATGAAGCCTCAACTTTTTCGGATGTAATTCAACTTCGACAAAATGCAAATATCAAAGAATTCAACGCCGCAATACAAAATCAAGACCGTGAAATCAGCAAAATATTTGCACTTGCAGAAGCCTACCCGGACCTTAAATGATCACAAGAATTCATCAATCTCCAAGATGAAATCAGCGACGAAAATGAACAATTAGCAGCCGCAAAAAGAATCGTCAATAACAATATCAGCATAATAAATCAAGAAATCGTGTCGTTTCCTAAATCAGTTGTCGCAAAATCTAAAGGAATGAAAGAAATGGAATTTCTTAAAGAACAAAATATAGACAGCAAAAGATCGATAAATGAATTCGACTACGACGTAAAATAAGTTGTAAAATAATACAAAAGATAACTTCCGAAATCATAATGATTTCGGGAGTTTTTTATTGTCAAAATGTTTTCAAGTAAATTCAAAAAAAGGCGAAGATTGATATATAAATTAATAAGAAAATATCTAATAAAAACATTGCAAAAAATAAATAAAAGGAATACAATATAATTAACAAACGATTTTTGCTGTTAAAGCTAGCAAGAATCAGTAAAAAAACGGAGGGAAATTATGAAAAAACAAAGTAAGTTAATCAAAGTAATCCTTGCATTTGTAATGATTATAGGAGCATTTTCATTTAATTCATCATTTGCAGCAGCGCAAGATGTTGAAATCAATGAAACAAATTTTCCTGATGCTAAGTTCAGGGAATATGTAAAAGAATTTGATAAAAATCGAGACGAAAAATTAAGCGAAGAAGAAATTAAATCTGTAACATCTATTTTTGCGGAATATGGTGAAAAAAATTTAAAGGGTCTAGAATATTTTATAGAAATCAAATCTCTATTCTTGGGATATTCAGTTAATTATGTTGACACATCAAAAAATACTAAGCTAGAAAAGATTTATTTTTCTGGAAATGATAGTTTAAGAAAGCTAGATTTAAGCCATAATAATAAGCTTAATGTATTAAGACTTGAAAATACAAATATAGAAAAATTAAATTTAAGCAATAATACAAATCTTGAATATGGTGAACTATGGAATAATAAATTAAAAGAAATAAACCTAAAAAATTGTAAAAATTTAGCGAAACTTAACGTTGATTCAAATAAGCTAAAAAGCATAGACTTGAAAGATTGTGTAAATCTTGATAAATTTAGTTGCTCGGATAATGAATTAGAAAAATTAGATATCAGTAATAATAAAAAATTGAATTATTTAAATCTAAGAAACAATAGATTGCAATCATTGGATACCACTAAAAATAGAGAATTAGACAGGTTAGTGGCAGATATGCAATCATTTAATTATTACACAGATATTAACCATAGATTTATTGATTTGGGAAAACTTCCAGGTAAACCAAACCCAAAAAGAATAAAGAATATAAAAAATGGTAAACTCGTAGGAAACAAAATAGTGTTGGATAAGGATAAGGAATTTATTACTTATGATTACGAAAGCAGACCAGGAGAAATTCAACGCCATAATGGTGATGTAGTAGAGGTAAAAATCAACGTAAAAACAGGATTTACAGAAGAGGAAGACCAACCATCTGAGAAACCGCAACCAACAGAAGAAAATAGAATTTCAGGTAGAAATAGAATATCTACAGCAATTGAAGTATCCAAAAAATACTATGAAAAAGCAAACACAGTAATAATTGCCAGAAGTGATGAATATCCTGACTCATTAACAGCATCACCATTAGCAAAAAAATTGAATGCGCCTATATTATTGACATCCAAAAATGAATTAGAAGAACCGGTAAAAGCAGAACTTAAAAGATTAAAAGCAACTAATATAATTATCGTAGGTGGAGTAAATTCTATATCAACTAAAGTAGAAAAAGAATTAAGACAATATGATAAAGATATAGAAAGAATAGCTGGACACAGTAGATATGAAACATCAGCAGCGATAGCAGAAAGACTTTTAAAACTATCTAAAAAACAAACTGCAATAATAGCAAGTGGAGAAAACTTTGCGGATGCATTAACAGCAGGTGCCTATGCGGCAAAACAAGAGTATCCAATACTACTAGTACAAAAAACAACAGTTGATACACAAATTACAAAAGTTCTAAACAAATATATCAA